>Ga0153954_1000039_pt1 | contig 131756 bp, 109 predicted proteins | sample TSFL038MetaG_FD_102277 | JGI IMG/M metagenome (GOLD analysis project Ga0153954, IMG submission 102277) | Attine ant fungus gardens microbial communities from Florida, USA - TSFL038 MetaG | ecosystem: Host-associated > Fungi > Mycelium > Unclassified | place: USA: Florida, Wekiwa Springs State...
CCCCAGCTCCAGAAGCTCCTCCACTACATCTGCCGCGAAGGCTTCGAACACCACGTCGCCGCTAACTTCTCCGATTCCTCCAATGCCCTCCATGAGGCCGCCGTTACGTACCTGGGGTGGGAAAGCCACTATCATCCTGAGTTGGAAGACTAATCGGCAAGTGCATCGAAGGGCGTTGACGAAGGAGTCAACGCCCTTTGCGCGTTTCCGCAAAACCGCAGCATAGGATGGAAGCATGAGCAAACGCATCGGCAAGTCGCTAGTTGTGAACGGCGCCACGATTGTGAGCGAGGCAGCATGGAATGCGGAACTGGACGCGAAGCACGAAAAGCTTGTTGATTGGCTGAAGGGGCAGAAGCTTGCCGGCGTGCTGCTGCGGCGGAATGAGAATGTAGCATGGGTTACGGGCGGAGCGGTGGAGTTGCGTGTGGCTACGCCGGCGGAGACGGGTGTGGCTTCGCTGCTGGTGACGGCGGAGGGGAAGCGCTACTACTTTACGACGGAAAATGAGGCTCCGCGCTTGCATGACGAGGAGTTTGGTGCGCTGGATTTTGAGCCGGTGCTGTTTCCGTGGTATGCGGATGACACAGTTGCAACTGCGCAGAAGCTTGCGGGTGGTGCATTGGGATCAGATACTCCCGTTGCTGGGCTCACGGCGGTGGATCTTTATCCGCTGCGGCAATCGTTGAGCGAGACGGAGATTGCGCGCTACCGTTGGTTGGGCACGCAGACTGCGGATTCTACGATTGAGGCGCTGCACGAAGTTGAGCCGGGGATGAATGAGTATGACCTCGAAGCGCTGACGGAAGAGAATCTGCTGCGGCGCGGCATTTTACCTTCGGTATCGCTGTATGCGGTGGATGAGCGCATTTTCAAATACAAGCATGCTGTGCCGCGCGGAAAGAGATTGCAGCAGTATGGAATGCTGAATCTCTGTTCACGTAAGTGGGGGCTGGCAATCTCGATTACTCGCTTTATTTACTTTGGCGAGCTGCCTGGGGAGCTTGGAGCGAAGTTTGAGGCTTCGGCCAGGGTGAATGCGGCGTTGCTGGATGCGACACGGGAGGGTGCGACGTCTGCTCAGCTGTTTGCGGTGGCGAAGGCTGCTTATGTTGCGGAGGGATTTGCGGGCGAGGAACAGTTGCATCACCAGGGTGGGCCAACGGGATATGGTGAGCGTGAGTGGGTTGCTACTCCGCAGGGCACGCAAATGGTTGTCAGCCACCAGGCTTTTGCTTGGAACCCGAGCATTCACGGGGCGAAGGCGGAAGATACCGTTCTTTTGAGCGATGGCAAGATCGAGTGGCTGACGGCTACGCCTAGCCTGCCGGTGATCGAGGCCAGCGTGAATGGGACGGTTTATCCGGCGGCGGGTGTTTTGGTGAAGTAGCTCAGATTGGTTCGAGCGCTACGCGGACCGTGAGCACAACCAGCGCGGCCCACAACACGTCTGCGCCGAGCAGGTGAGCCACTTGCAGCCATGTTGGCGCTAGCAGGAAGATGTCGAGCACACCTAGCAGGTATTGCACGGCTAGCAACACAAGCACCAGTGCGGAAAGGCCGCGATTGTCCCAGTGCACGGTTTTCTTTGAGGCGCGTACCAGCAACCAGATGAGAAAAACGCTGGCGAGGAAGGCGACTGTGGGGTGCGTCCAGCGCCAGCGCACGAGCCAGGCGCTGGTTGCTGAGAAATCCTGCGCGAGTGCGGCGCTGACGGATCTTGCGGGGAAGAGCGTGTCGCCGAGTGCGGCGAGCGAGCCGGTTACGCCGACAATGAGCACGATAACTGTTGCAAGCGTTGCGCCGATGGGAGCGGTGAGGCGAACTGTTTCGCGCGTGTAGCCGGTTTTACGGCTGAGCAAGTGCGCGACAAGCGTGAGTGCGGCGAGCAGCAGCAGTGTGTTTGTCAGGTGCAACGCGAGATAGGGTGCGCGCAACGGTGACTGGCTTTGTGCGGTCAGTCCAAGTTTGACGAGCAATGCGCCGAGGATAGCTTCAATCAGCGTGAAGACGACGGATGCAACGGCCGCGGCGCGGGCGAGATGGCCGCGTACGGTTCCAGCGAAGGTCCACATGAGCAACCCTACTGCGGAGAAGAAGGACAAGCCGCTGGTGATGCGGTGGGTGAACTCGATGATGGTGTCGACGTGCGGCGAGTGCTGCATGACTGTGCCGTTGCAAAGAGGCCAGTGGTCGCCGCAGCCAGCACCGGAGCCGGTGGCGCGAACGAGTGCGCCCCAGAGGATGACCGCGGTGAAGTAGGCCAGCACGGCCCAGGCGAAACGGCGTAGCGCGGGAGAGGGAAGCTTTTGCGCGGAAACCGGAATGGTGGTAGCGGACATGGGAACATTCCAGTGTAGAACAAGCATGGCCGGCCGGGCGACTCCACCCCAGCGAGCAGAGGCCGCTCGCTGGGGACCCCGGACTGCGCCTTCGGCGCGGTATGTGCTGTGGCGCTATTTCCTGCGCGAAGACGAAAACTGACTTAGTTGAGCAGGCGGACTACGTGGTTCACGATCATCAGGTCTTCCGCGGGTGGAATGATACGGATTGTGACTGGGGAGTCGGGCGTACTGATGGTTGCTGCGCCGCGTGTGTTGTTTCTCCCGAGATCGAGGTGGATGCCAAGATGCCTCAGGCTGGCACAGATGTCGATGCGGGTCTGCGTGTCGTTTTCGCCGATTCCGCCGGTGAAGACAAGCATGTCAAGTCCGCCGAGCACGGCATAATAGGCGCCGATGAATTTGCGAATGACATAGGTGAACTCTGCGACCGCGAGGTTGCAACGTGAACAGCCCCGGCTCAGGTGTTCGCGAATGTCGCGCATGTCATTCGAGCGCCGGGAAACTCCGAGCAGGCCGGATTTTTTGGCGACAATCGTTTCCAATTGATCGGCGGCGGAGTTTGTGGTGGGATATTCGGCGGCGATGTCGCGCAGGATGTACAGCATGACGCCGGGATCGATGTCTCCGGTACGCGTGCCGGAGATGATGCCGCCGGTGGGCGTCAGGCCCATGCTTGTGTCCAGGGATTGTCCATCGCGGATTGCAGTAACGCTGGCTCCGTTGCCGAGGTGGCAGACAATCAGCTTTGAGGGAAGCTCGCTGCCTAGCTGGTGCACGATCGATTCATAGCTGAGGCCGTGCGCTCCGTAGCGTCGAACACCTTGTTCTACATACGGGTATGGAATTGCGAATTGCGCTGCTGCTTCGGGAATTGTGCTGTGAAATGCGCTATCAAAGCAGACAAAATTCGGTACGTTCGGAAAGAGCTTTTCGCATTGCTGCATGATGTAAATTGCAATGGGCGAGTGTAAGGGAGCAAAGGCGATGCGCCGCTCCATTTCTTCCAGAACTTCCGGTGTGATTCGCTGATGCTGAATCAGTTTCGGCCCACCTGCAACCATGCGGTGCCCGATGGCCACTGGATAAGGGAAGGAAAAATTGCCGACAGAGTCCGCTACCAGTTTGAAGGCTATATCGCGGTGTGGCAGCGCCGGGGTTTCATCTATCACCTTTGTTCCGGCTGCGTCTTTAATCCAGAACTTTCCCTTGTCGGTGCCGATACCGTCTACCGCACCCTCAAACAGCTTTGTGTGCTCCCCGTTGTGGGCTGCATAAATAGAAAACTTGATGGAAGATGAGCCGCTGTTTAAGACCAGAACAGACAAAGAGGGCATGCCGATGAGCCTCGCAGGAATGAAAGAAATTGCTACGAAATCGTTACTAAAGAAAAGATAAATTCACGCGGGCGCAGCAGTTGTGTTTCAGGACACAACTGCTGCGCCCGCGGAGTTCTCAGCGCGTACCGCCCCAGCGCCAGTTGCGTACTTCGGGCAGGTCTTCGCCGTTTTCGGATACGTAGAGCTTGTGGCGTTGAATCTGTTCGGAGTACCACTGATGCGCTGCGTCTGCCTGCGAGGCAAGCCGCGGCGTGCGGACAATAGCGTCGAGCGTGATCTGGAAGCGGTCGATGTTGTTGAGCACGCACATGTCGAAGGGCGTGGTGGTGGTGCCTTCTTCCTTATAGCCGCGCACGTGGATGTTGTCGTGATTGTGGCGGCGGTAGGTGAGCCGGTGAATGAGATACGGATAGCCGTGGAAGGCGAAGATGACGGGCTTGTTCTTGGTGAAGATGGCGTCGAAGTCGTCATCGGAGAGTCCGTGCGGATGCTCTGATTGCGGCTGCAGGGTCATGAGATCGACAACGTTAACGACACGGATTTTGATGTCGGGGACGCGCTCGTGCAGGATGCCGACGGCGGCCAGCGTTTCCAGAGTGGGAATATCGCCGCTGCAAGCGAGCACGACATCGGGCTCTCCCTCGTCGCTTGCCCAATCCCAGATGCCGGCGCCGATGGTGCAGTGGCGAATGGCTTCGGACATTTTGAGCCACTGTGGAGCGGGCTGCTTTCCGGCGACGATGAGATTGATGTAGTGTTTGCTCTTCAGCGCGTGATCGGCGACGGAGAGCAGCGTGTTGGCGTCGGGGGGCAGATAGATGCGCACCACATCGGCTTTCTTGTTGAGCAGGTGGTCGATGAAACCGGGGTCCTGGTGTGAGAAGCCATTATGGTCCTGCCGCCAGACGAGCGAGCTGAGCAGATAGTTGAGTGAGGCGATGGGCTTGCGCCACGGAATCGACTTGGTGGTTTTGAGCCATTTTGCGTGCTGGTTCACCATGGAGTCGATGATGTGGATGAAAGCCTCATAGCATGAGAAGAAGCCGTGGCGGCCAGTAAGCAGATAGCCTTCGAGCCATCCCTGGCAAAGGTGCTCGCTGAGCACTTCCATTACGCGGCCGGTGGGCGAGAGGTTTTCATCTACGGGCAGCGTTTCGGAAAGCCATGTTTTGCCGGTGACGGGGATGACGTCCTGCAGGCGGTTCGATGCGGTTTCGTCTGGGCCTACGACGCGGAAGTTCTTGTTCTCGAGATTGTCCTTCATGACCTCAGCGAGAAATTTGCCGAGGACGCGGGTGGATTCCACATCTGTGTCGCCGCGCTTGTTGATTTCTACAGCGAAGTCGCGGAAGTTGGGAAGCTGCAGCGGTTTGAGTAGCAGTCCGCCATTGGCGTGTGGGTTCATGCCCATGCGCAGACGGCCTTTCGGAGCAATGTCCGCGTACTCATCGCGGAATGTGCCCTTTTCGTCGAAGAGCTCTTCGGGCTTGTAGCTCTTCATCCATGCTTCGAGCAGCTTCAGGTGATCGGGTTTTTCGCGCAGCTCGCTGAAGGGGACTTGATGTGCGCGCCAGGTGTTTTCAACGGGTTTGCCATCGACAAACTTTGGACCGGTCCAGCCCTTCGGCGTGCGCATGATGAGCATGGGCCAGCGCGGGCGTTCCGTCACTCCGCCCTCGCGGGCTGCCTTCTGGATGGCGGCGATGCGGTCGAAGATGGTGTCGAAGGTCGCGGCGGCATGCTGGTGCATGATTTCGGGGTCTTCGCCTTCAAGAGTGAAGGGCTCGTAGCCGTAGCCACGCATCAGAGCTTCCAGTTCTTCGGGCGGAATGCGCGCGAGAAGGGTGGGATTGGCGATCTTGTAGCCGTTGAGGTGCAGGATGGGCAGCACTGCGCCGTCGGTTACCGGGTTGAGGAACTTGTTGGAGTGCCAGCTTGTGGCGAGCGGACCGGTCTCGGCTTCGCCGTCGCCTACGACGCAGGCAACGATGAGGTCAGGGTTGTCGAAAGCTGCACCATAGGCGTGGACAAGCGAGTAGCCCAGCTCGCCTCCTTCGTGGATGGAGCCGGGAGTCTCGGGCGCGACGTGGCTCGGGATGCCGTAAGGCCAGCTGAACTGGCGGAAGAGACGCTTGATACCGTCCGTGTTGCGCTCAATGTGCGGATAGATTTCGGTGTACGAGCCTTCGGGATAGGTGTTGGCGACCAGGCCGGGACCGCCGTGGCCGGGGCCGATGACGTAGATCATGTCAAGGTCGCGCTGCTTGATGATGCGGTTCCAGTGTACGTAGAGAAAGTTGAGGCCCGGCGTGGTACCCCAGTGGCCGAGCAGGCGAGGTTTTACATCGTCGAGTGTGAGCGGGCGTTCGAGAAGCGGGTTGTCCTTCAGATAGATTTGTCCAACGGAAAGATAGTTGGCGGCACGCCAATAGGCGTTCATTTTCTGGAGTTCGTCTGGATTCAAGGGACCCTTGGCGGATACTTCGGGAGCAGCCGTTGCGCTCATGTGCACCTCGTTTTAGGGAGAATCGCGTGCCACAACAGCGTACACCTATTGCAGCTAGCTATGGAGTGATGGATGTAACTGCGCAGCGAAAGGTGGCATGCTTTTGCGCTGGAGACAGGATTACTCCGCGGCTTTGGCGATTGTGTGAAAGCTCTGCTAAAAGAAACGCTTCAGCCGCAGGATGCGGGACTCGAAGCCGTACCAGAGAGCGGTGGCTACGGCAGTGGAGGTAGCAAGACGGAAGACGACTACGGCCAGGTTGCCGGCGGTTCCGTATGCGTCCATTTTGACGTCAAACCAGCCGAAGTAGATGAAGACGAAGATGTGCGTCATATAGAGGCCGTAGCTGATTTTGCCGTAGAAGGGCAAAGGACCGTGGCAGAGCAGCCAGTTGAGGGGGCTGTGGGAGCCTGCGGATGCGAGGCAGGCGACAAGCGCTCCGGCGAAGCCTAAGGTGAGCGCAGAGTCGAGGAAGGCTGTGCCACCGGCAATAGACGATGCGGAGGCGAAGCCGATGCCGATACTGAAGCAGCCGATGGTTAACCAGATTCGGCGGTCCCAACTGAGCGTGTGCAGGCCGAGGGCGATGAGGCTGCCCATGGCGATGCCATCGAGGTGCGTAAGCGTGTGGGTGGGTGTGATCCACGCGTGATGCGAGAGGCGGAAGAGCGGGCTGGCGACGAGTGCGGCAATAGGCGGGATTGCCTGCAGCCAGGGGCGATTGAGCCAGCGCACGAAGGGGGCCCAGATGACGTAGTACTGCTCCTCGATGGCCAGTGACCATGTGGGGCCGATGGCTGCGGGGAGCGTGAAGTGGAACAGGTTTTGAATGAACAGTGCGTAGGCCCACCAGGGGGTGTTGGAGCCGGGGTTTACGAACCAGTCAGCTTTGAGATAGCAGACTGCGAGCGCGAGGATGTAAACCGGCCAGATGCGGAGGATGCGGCGGGCGTAGAAGTTCTTGAAGTAGTGCGGCTTGGTCTGTGATTCGAGAAGAATCGACGTGATTAAGAAACCGGAAAGGACGAAGAAGAGTGTAACTCCGCTCCAGCCCCAGAGGGATGCGTTGTAAAACGGCGTGCCTACGAGGCGCGGTTTGCAATGGTAGAAAAATACGCCGAGAACTGCGAGGCCGCGCAGGCCGTCGAGCTCGGGGATATGTTTGGGGAGCCAGGTTGGGCGTTGAATCTTCAAGTAGGTTGAGTTTTACGGTATCCCACCCTTGCGACAGAAAAAAGTCGCAAAGGTGGGGCACGGAAGTTTGTTGCTTTATCCAGCGGCGAGTTGCTTGGCTCGCTCGGTGGCTCGCATTACGGCTTTGATTAACGTTACGCGGAGGCCGCCTTCTTCGAGTTCGAGAATGCCGTCTACAGTACAGCCGGCGGGGGTGGTTACGGCGTCTTTGAGCAGTGCTGGGTGGTAGCCGGTTTCCAGGACCATTTTGCCAGCGCCGAAGACGGTTTGCGCAGCTAACTGCGTCGCGGTGTCGCGCGGGAGGCCTACTTTGACGCCGGCTTCGGCGAGGGCCTCGATGATGATGTAAATGTACGCCGGGCCGGAGCCAGAGAGGCCGGTTACGGCGTCCATGTGCTTTTCATCGACGATGACGGTGCGGCCTACGGTCTCGAAGATGCGCTGTGCGAGCTCTAACTGCTCGGGCTTGACGAAGCGGCCGCTGCAGAGGGCGGCGATGCCTGCGCCGAGAGCGGAGGGCGTGTTGGGCATGGCGCGGATGACGGGGATTTCCATGCCGGCAGCTTCTTCGATGGCCCCGGTTTTGACGCTGGCGGCGAAGGAGACGAGCGTCTTTTTCGGAGTGAGCGCTGGCTTGATTTTGGCGATGAGGTCGGGGACCTGGAAGGGCTTTACGCCAAGCAGGATCAGATCCGACTGGCGTGCAGCTTCCAGGTTGTCGGTCGAGACGTCTACGCCCCACTGGGAGCTGAGCGCTACGGCACGCTCGGAGTGTGCTACGGTTGCGTGGATCTGGCTGGGAGGAAAAAGGTTCTGCTTGAGGAAGGCCTGCAACAGGATGCCTCCCATTTTGCCGGTACCGAGCACGGCGACGCGTATGTTGGGAAACTGAGCCGGGGTTTCTGTGGCTTCGACTGCGATTTCCGCCATGGTTTTCCTTGCTTTCTGGAACAGAATGAGGTGCTTGGAACAGGATACGCTGAACGACGGGGTACAGGGTGCGGGGTACAGGAGACAGGGAAAAGCAAAAACACTGGCGCGGTTCGTTGACTGTGGCAAGATCCCCTAATGCCAAAGCAGGAACTGTGGTGTCCGGGTGTGAACATTCGCGCGCGTTCGCCACAGTGGGGTGCATTCTGGGGCTGTTTGTTTTGTGATGGTTAGAGACGATTGCACAGGGACTGTGCAGTTTCTTTATTCCGGAACTGTGCAATTGTGCGGAAGGCAGATGACAGGTTGCAGGTGACAGGGAACAGTTGATTCTGCCAGTTGTCAGCTGCATTGCCTGATCCTCTCTTTGGGTCTTTGGGGTAAAAACAGAACGGCCCGATTCCTTTGGAATCGGGCCGTTCTGTTTGCTCATTTTTAGTGTGGCATAGATGGGGGTAATTCACCGCAAGGTTTTTCCACAGATTGGAGATTTATTTTTAGGCGGGTTGGCAGGAGTGCTTTCCCAGGTCCTCAAATGCGAGGGACCTGGGGCACCCAGCATTTGGGGATGAACTAGCAAAACCTCACCCGTCCCACGCAATCAAGACAGAGACCCCGCCTTTGGGCGGGGTCTCTGTTTGCTGCTGTTTGCTGTCCGATGCTTAGAAGATGATCTTGAGAGCGAATTGCGTGTTGTAGGGCTCGCCGGCGCCGATGCCGGGGGCGCCGTTGTAGCCACCGATCGTGCTGTAGAGGAGAGTGCTGGTGTATGTGGTGAGTGGCGGAGCGTAGTTGGTCTTGTTGAAGAGGTTGAACATCTCCACGCGGAACTGGGTGGTGATGCGCTCGCTGATCTTGGTGTTCTTGAAGACCGAGAGATCGACATCGCCGAATCCGGGTCCGACATAGGCGTTGCGGCGGCTGGTGCCCCAGGTATTGGTCGGCGCATCGGTAAAGGCAGCCGGGTTGAGCCAGTCATTGACCGTACGGAAGCCCTTGTATGGATTGACGCCTGCAACGGGATTGGCGCGCTGGGGAGTGCCTTCCTCTGTGCCGGAGGTATCGTTGGTGCTGTAAACCGTGAAGGGCATGCCACTGTGGAAGGTCATGAGGTCGTTGACCGTCCATCCTTTAGTGAGAGCCGGCAGGATGTGCGAACCGGGAACCTCCCAGGAGATGAGGCCGGTGAAGATGTTGCGGACATCGTAGTCGGCCTGGCCGTAGTCGCCTTTGAAATTGTCGCTGTCCTGCGGCAGAGTGCCACGGTACTGGGTGACTTCATCGAAGTTGTGCGACCAGGTGTAAGCGCCCTGCGCGGTGATGCCGTGCAGATTGGAAACGCGCAGAGTGGCCTGGAGCGAGTTGTAGTTGGAGGTTCCGATGCCTTCAACCTGGTTGATGAAGCTGTACGGATTACCGTTGTAGTCGTGGGCAATTGTGTCATAGGGACGTGAGCCGCCGCCGAGAGGCAACTGGTTGATGTCGAGGATGGAAAGCAGGTGGCGGGCTTCACTGCCTACGTAGCCAACTTGCGCGACAACCTTCGACGAGAAGCTCTTCTCGACCTGCAGGTTGTAGTTGAAGTTGCGAGAAGGCACGAAGTTCTTGTCGATGGAGAAGAGAGCGAACTGGCTGACTCCCGTGCCACTTGAGAAGACATTGACGCCATCCTGAATCGTGGTGGGATTAGCCGTAATAGTCCGTACGGAACTGGTGCTGGTGGGATTGGCTTCCACACCGTTGGGTGCGCCGTTGTTGGGGCGGTTGTCGAGGAACGGGTTCAGGTTTGGAGTATCGAAGTAGAGGCCGCCGCCAAGACGAACGACCGTGGTGGGTGTGGCCTGGTAAGAGAAACCGAGGCGCGGGCTGATGGCATCGTACTTGGGATTGTAGAGGTGAGAGATGTTGTCGCCCTGGATGCCGAGGCCGATGCCCCCAAGCTCAGGACGGAAGACGGAAAGATCCTTCCACTGGTTGTGCAGAGGGCCTTCATAGTCCCAGCGAATGCCGTAGTTGATGTTGAGCTTGGGAGTAATCTGCCAGGCGTCCTGTGCGAAGAGATCGTAGGTGGTGACAAAGACCTGGCGGTTCGGGTTGCCGAGGGCGATGCCGGCAGTATCGAGACCGATGCGGCCCGAGAGAAAGTCGGCGAGCGCGTCTACGTAAGGAACGATGTCGCTCGAGTAGCCAAGACCGGCTGCGTTCCAACTGTCGTTGCCGCCGTAGGGGCCCTGCGTACCGTTGAAGTCGAAGTAGCCGAGTGAGTGGCGCTGATAGAACTCGTTGAGCTGGGCGTTACGGTACTCGCCGCCGAACTTGAACTGGTGCTTGCCTACAACCCAGGAGAGATCATCCGTCAGGTGGCCGGTGATGTCGTTGCGGCCCTCGGGTGGCGTTTCGCCGGTGGGATCAAAGCTGCCGATGTTGATGTTGGGAGCGCCGTGATTGACTGAACCTGTGACGAGGCCGAGCGAGGCGACGTCGAAGTCGGTGTTGGCGTCATTGAAGACCTGGTTGAAGTAATTGACGCCAGCCAGAACCTGGTTGGTAAGGCTGGACGAGAAGACGTGGTTGTAAACGAGGGCGTAGTTGTATACGTGAATTGGCGCGACCTCGTAGTACCAGGCAAGCTCAGAACCAACCGGCGCTACCTGGTTGCCCTGGCCGCCAAAGCCGTGGAAGGTGATCGAGTTTCTGTCGTTGATGGTCCAGTCGATTTTGGCGAGGCCGTTGTAGCTGTAGCCAAACTCGGGATCGTTGCTGATGTAGTTGAGGATTTGAGGAGTGCTGCCACCACCGCTGATGGCATCAGAGGGCCAGAGAGTAGTGAGCAGCTTTGAGGTAACAGTGTTGACCTGAACGCCGGACTGCGAGAGCGCGGCCTTGGCTGCGTCCTGCCAGGGCTGGTTGGGCTCGGTGGCCTGCTGGCCGGTGCCGATGGTGAAACGCTGGTGCTCGTAGGTGGTGAACCAGAAGAGATGATTGCGAATAATGGGTCCGCCGGCGGAGAAGCCGTAGTTGTAGTTGCGGACCTCCTGCTTGGTGGGCGCAGTGAAGGGATTGGTGGCGCCGAAGAACTCGTTGCGGTTGTAGTAGTAGAGCGAGCCGTGAAGACCGTTGCTTCCAGACTTGAGCGAGAGGTTCACGCTGCCACCGGGATTGCGGCCTGACTCGGCAGAGGCCTGCGTCTGGGCCGAAAAGGTATCTACTGCGTCGATGGGCAACACGATGCCGGCGATGCCTGAGACACCGCCCTGGTTGACGGCGGGAATGTTGTGCCAGAGGTCGTTGTTGTCGATGCCGTCGATCTGCCAGTTGATCTGGTTGGCGCGGGTTCCGTTGAGCGAGCCGAAGCCGCCGGCGCCGGTGTTGGCAAAGCCGGGCGTAAGAATGATGAGCTGCGTAAAGTCGCGGCCGTTAAGCGGCGTGTCCTGCAACTGCGTTCCGCCAACTTCGGCAATCTGCGTGGTGCTTGTGGTGTCGAGCGACAACGCGGCTGCGTCGACTTCCACGCTGGTGGCTGCGGATTGCATGCTGAGCTTGATGGTAAGTGTGTAGATGGTTCCGGCGGTGACGGGAACCTTTTCCACCTTGGTGCTCTGGAAGCTGGCTCCCGAGGCTACCACCTCATAGGTGCCAAGCGGGAGGTCAGTAAAGGCGAACTCGCCTCCGCTGGAAGTGACGGTTTTGTGTTCAACGCCGGTGGCTACGTCGGTTGCTGTAACCGTAGATCCGGGAATCACTGCGCCTGACGGATCTGTAACTGTGCCGTTGATGCTGCCGCGAAAGGTTTGCGCCAGTGCGGGCAGTGAGCTGAAAAGAACGACCACGAAGACAAAGAGCAGGACTGCAAATACACGTCGAGTATGCCGAAGTTGCATCACGCCTACCTCCAGAAGTTCAAGTCACGGAATTTGTGTTACTGCCTTTTTGTGTGCTGCTGCGCACCCTTGGACCAGGGATGAGATGGGTGCTGTACTGGCGCGTGGGGTCGCGCCCCGGAACTATGTGTTCTTTGGGCTACACAGATGGGGAAAACAACGATGGAATGTATTTGTTAAATTCCATGACGAATGTTACGGAGCATTCATATAAGGAAGCAATGAAGCTGCATAAGGACGCGGTAAAGCCCCATAAGGATGCGATGAAGATGTGCGTTCCGGCTATGTTGTGACCGGACAGCGTGCGCGCCAAATGACAGAGATAACAGGGTTTTTGGAGCTTTCACGCGCTGTTGCGCATCCGATGATGTGCGATGAAGAAATTGTAAGGAGAGCGTGATGAGCAACGTGGCAGAGAACAAATGGGCGCATCCGGCGGTGATTCTGTTGGCTACGGATTTGAGCGACCTGGAGCGCACGATGCCGTTTGCCATTGAGCAGGCAACAGCGACCGGAGCGAAGCTGGAGGTGCTGCACGTAATTGCAGCCAGCGAGGCAATGAATGCCGATGCGACGGGGCATCCTTACTACGATCCAGTGGGCGCGGCTGAAATCGCGGCAAAGGAGCTGACGCCGTGGATTGAGCTGGCTGGTCAGCGCGGCGTGCGCTGCGAGCAACTGATGAAGGAAGGAAATCCCGCTGAGCTGGTGCTGGCAACGGCTCGTAAGGTGCATGCCGACCGGATTGTGGTGGGCACGCACAGCCGCAGCAAAATCAGCAAGCTGCTGATTGGCTCCGTGGCCGAGCACGTGGTGCGGTATACGCATGTTCCCGTGGTGACGATTGGCCCGGAGGCACATTGGGAGGCAAGCGCAAGCGAGCGCGTGGTGCTGCATGCTACGCAGTTGCTGCCGAATGCGAAAGCACATGCGGAGCTGGCGCAGGCCGTGGCGGCCACTCTGAAAGCCCGGCTGATACTGCTGCATGCCGTAGAGCCCGGCTCATTGGCTTCGAATGAAAAAGAGGTCGCTGCGGAGGTGGAGCTGAAGAAGCTGGCAGAGGAGATTCCCGGCGTGCGTGTGGAGACGCGAATAGCGCATGGGCCTGTGCCGGAGGTGATTCTGACGGCAGCGAAAGAGTGCAAGGCACATTTGGTTGTGCTGGGGTCCACGCCGCGACCACCGATCGCGGAGCTGACGCGCGATAGAACGGTATATCGCGTACTGGCGCATGCGAAGTGCCCGGTAATGACGCTGCATGCTCCGCTGATGAGGGAGTAACGGGGGCTTCGCCACTCACCCTGGCGGCATGGATACCGCCAGGGTGACGCCCCCGTAAAATCAGGCCGAAAGCCGCTCGAGCTTTTCCGGCTGCGTAATCACCATGGTGGCGCCTTTGACGGCGATCCACTGGTTGCGCTTGAATTGGCTCAGCAGGCGCGTGACGGTTTCGCGAGAGGTGCCGGCCATGCTGGCAACTTCCTCGTGCGTCAACGCCATAGTGAAGCGAATCTCCGGTTTGCCGTTCGAAGCCGTGCGGCCCCAGTCGAGCAACAGGCGCGCGAGGCGGCCGGATGCAGAGCCGGAGAGCGCGAGGCGGCGCGCGTCGTAGAAGACCGTCATGTATTCCGATGAGAGTGCCTGTGCGGCGTGCATGCTGGCCACGCCATGGCGCGCAAGGAAGTCGGTAAAATCCTGCTTGCGCATGGCCTTTACCTGGCAGGGCTCAATCGCCTCGGCCGTAACCTCATGCGGCAGGTTGGCGACGGCAGCGCTCAAGCCAAGTACATCACCCGGGCCGGCAATCTTCAGAATCATCGTCTTGCCGTCGCGAGACGTAGACGAAATCTTCACTTGTCCGAAGCAAAGCACAAAGACATTGCGGGAGGTATCGCCCTCAGTAAAGAGGCGCGTGCCCCGCGCATGAGTCATCATGATGCCAAGCTGGTCGTAATCCCGCAAGGCCTCGGGACTGAAGTTACAAAAAGTGCGAAGGTGCCGGTTCGGGCAATGAAGACAGTCCGCCGGGGGGTGATAGGTGTTCGTAATCGGCATATTTCCCCCTATGAGTTCTAAACGGAGTATATCGTCGATTCTGTGTTGCCAATGCAATGCTGTGTGACGGCCGTCACACGAGTTGCGCGTATGAGGCACGCGCTAAAGGTTATCCCGCGGCAGGCCGCTGGCGTGGCGCGCGGCGGGTTGGACGGCCTTCCGCAGAAATGGTGCAGGCACGGTAAGCGCGGGAAACCTCGCGGGCAAGCTCGCCTAAAAGCCGCAATTTCAGCGGCGGATAGACGCGGAAAGCCTGCTGCAGCGGATCAAACGGAATCAACAGGAACGAACCCGCCGTATGCCCAATAAGCGAAAAAGTGTGATGCCGGTCGCCGAGCACGGCGGCCAGCTCCACAAGCTCGCCTGGTCGGGCCATCCCTAGCACCACCCACGCATCACGTCTGTGGGCGCGGCGCACCAGTTGTCCGGTAACGATGAGATAGAGCCCCTGACTCTGTTCCTGCTGGCGGAAGATGGTTTCCCCGGCAAGAAAGTCGACATTGCGGGCAGAGGCAGTGAGCAGATTACCTGCCGCGGGAGGACAGGCCAGCAGCTCCGACAGCGGATGCGCCGCGGAGGCGTCATTCTGCGGAATGTGCAGCTCGGGAATCATAATACGCTCACTCGGCAACCCAAGGGTTATTTTGGGGAAGGATTGACCGCTTGCGTCCGGCACGATAGCCTTCCGCGATTTGCCCGGATTGCTCATAGTGAGTGAGTTTGCGATGTGGAATGGAAACCGGGCAGTGATTTCTATCACCTGCAGTTGTTTGGAGCAGTTGGGAGAGTGGGAAAAGCGGTAGAACCGCGCCCTTGCGCAGCGCCCATTCCCGAAAGGGACGACCACGTCAGATTCCATGAATGCATTGGCCTGAGGGCTGCGCTACCCCAGGAGTCGCTGCAGCCCTGAGTTGAGGATTGCGAATTGAGACGACTGTGATTTTCTTGCTTGTCGTAACTGTACTATGTGTTATAGTACACACATGGTTCCGTTTCGGATTACATTCCGCGCCGGTGTCTCGCTCTTCGAGCAGGTAGTCTATGCCTCGACAAAAGCCATAGTTTCCGGTCAACTGCGCCCTGGCGACCCCTTTCCCAGCGTTCGCGCCTTGAGCAAGGAACTCAAGATCAATCCCAACACGGCCCATAAGATAGTTGCCCACCTGGTCAACGAAGGGCTGCTCGAAACCCGTCTCGGCATTGGCACTGTGGTGGCGGTTCTGCCCGACTCCAGCCGGAAGGAACGCACCCAACTGTTGGGGCACGAGATCGAGGAGTTGGTGGTAGAAGCCAAGCGGTTGGGAATTGAACTTGCGGAAATGCAGGACGCGGTCTCCGCGCACTGGAAGCGCCTGAGCGGCGAGGAAAGTCAGCCCGCAAATATCGCCGCCAACCCCAAAGACGGAGGAAGCAACCCGCTATGAATTACCCCATTCGCACGACAAATCTAACCCGCAGGTTCGGCCGGGCAATTGCTGTGGACGGCGTCGATCTGTCCGTGCCCGAAGGCGCAATCTATGCGCTGGTGGGCGCCAATGGCGCGGGAAAAACCACGCTGATCAAACTGCTGATGGGCATTCTTCGCCCCACCTTCGGTCGCTGTGAAGCTCTGGGCATCGATAGCCGCAGACTTGCCGGAGCGGCCTTCCATCGCATTGGCTACGTCAGCGAGAACCAGGAAATGCCGGAGGGAATGACCGTAGGCGGAATGCTCGATTACTTCCGTGGCTTCTATCCTGCGTGGGACCGCGACCTGGAGGCGCAGCTCGTCCGCCAGTTCGATCTGCCGCTCAGCCGCAAGCTCAAGGATCTCTCACGCGGCATGAAGATCAAGGCGGCCTTTGCCTCTTCGCTCGCTTATCGTCCGTCGCTCATCGTTCTCGACGAGCCTTTCAGTGGGCTCGATCCGCTGGTGCGCGACGAACTGATCGAAGGATTGCTGGAACGCGCACAGGAGACGACAATCTTTCTCTCTTCCCACGATCTGGCGGAGATTGAGAGCTTCAGCAGCCACGTCGGCTACCTGGATCGAGGCCGCCTGCTCTTCAGTGAAGAGATGACCGTGCTGAGCGACCGCTTCCGCGAAGTCACGGTGACGCTAGCCAGCCCCGCACCCTTGCCCGCCCGCCTTCCCGCCACATGGTTACAACCGCAGAGCGCCGATTGCGTGCTGCGCTTTGTCCACAACGCATTCGACGAGCACGCCACACCACGCGAAATTGCCGCAAGGTTTCCCAACGCGCGCGCAATCGCCATCGACCCCATGGCGCTGCGCGCTATCTTTCTGGCCATCGCCAAATCCAATCGCGGCTCCGCCAACCAAAGCCCTGCCCAGGAGAAGGTAGCATGAAACAAATCCTGCATATCTTTGCCAAAGACGTTCGCCGCTTCTGGCCCGAGATCCTCGTTTCCCTGGGAGTTCTGGCGGCTCTGGTTCTTGTCTGTTCTCGCTTGTGGTCGCTCCCGCAAAGCACGTACTGGGGGAGGGACGAGATTGGACAGCACACAGACAACCTTATGTTGATCACTCAAATCCTGAGTGCATTCCTCCTGGTGAGTTGGTGGCTGCTGATCACCCGGGTCATCCACGCGGAAGCTCCGACTGGCGAGACCCATTTCTGGATCACGCGCCCGTATGACCGGAAACTCCTGGTGGCGGCCAAATTCTTTTTTCTCGTGGTCTTCCTTTATGCGCCGCTTGTTCTCGCGCAAATGTTGATGCTGGCGGCGGCCGGATTAAATCCCTTGGCCTCCATCGCCGGAATGCTCTTCAACCTGATGCTCATCACCGGATTCTATGTATTGCCTCTGACCGCCATTGCCACTGTTACCTCTACCTTTTTTCGCACGACGCTTACGCTTTTCTGCGCCCTGGCCGTGATTACACCATTCGCGGTGAAGGATATTTTCAACCCCGGCAGCCCCATGGAAACCAGCCTCAATTCCCTTTTATACGGAGGTCTTCCCTTCTCTCACCTGCTTCCGGTCGGCGATCAGCTCTCGCTTTCTCTTCTCTTGATCGCGGTCTGCGGCATCGCGATTGTCTTGCAATATATTTTCCGCAGATCTTGGCTTGCACGAATCGCGCTGCTGGCGGCTCCCGCAATCGTCTGCATTGGTGTCGTCGCCGAAGCACCACGCCCGGAGCTCTCTGATCGGGCAGAAAAGAATCTGCACTATCCGCTCCTTTCCACCGCTACGGCAGGGCCCCTTCAGTTGTCCGATGGTAGGGACGAACAGCATCCGGTTGTCGTGCATCGATATCCGGGAGACGATTTTGTCTGGGTTAGGATGCCGCTTCTTCTCTCGCCCCTCCAGGAGGGCACGGCGGCTACCCAGGAGGGTCTGGAAGTAACCATCACCAATGCCAGTGGATTCAGTTGGAGTACGACGGTGCCTGGCTGGTATCCGGAGCACGTTCTACTTATCAGCAGCGACCGTTCCGGCTCCTGGCCCGAGCAAAGAAGGCAATCCCAGTTCACCATCCCCATTACCGTTTACGACAAATTCAAATCCGCCCCGGTCACTGTCCATCTCACTCTGGCGCGTGCCGAATTGCAGGAGGCCGGGGTGACACGCATCCCATTTCCGATACACGAGACCTTCGTTCCTGGGGTCGGCCTCTGCAGAGCCATGAAGCTAGGGTACGGCGCCATCCAATGCAGGAGCGCCTTCCGCCAGCCGCAGCTTACGTATGTCAGCGCAGAGTGGTCGCAGTCGCCATGCCCGGCGCCACAAACCGAGATGAAAGAAGTGAGAGGGGAAACCTGGATGGGATTCTCCGACAGCGAACCAGCGGACTTAGGCATTGTCCCTGTCCAATATTCCGGGGGAGCTTTTATGTCGGACCACAACAATACGACTGGGGGCAAGTACCTTTGCACCGGCACGCCCATCACGTTTACCCAGTACAAGCTGGTTCGTCGTACGCTGACTAATCTCACTCTCCAGAACGTTCGTCTGTCAGAGTAGCGATGAGCCAAGCCCAGGGGGAACAGCAGTTTCCCGCTGTTCCCGCTCATGCAGCGCCGCACTCTCATTGTTTCGGTCGGTCTGGACAGCCGATAAATCGCCAACGCGCTCATCGATATTTCAGATTGCCATCGAGATGTCAGCTTTCCGCCGGAGATGGTGACTGAACACGACTGCTGTTCCCTACCCTATTCCAGCGTCTTGATCGCCGGGTACAGCTTGCGCCAGTGGGCATAGCCGGCTTTGTAGGCTTCGAGGTCTGCCGGGGTTGGCTCAATGCGCTGGGCAACTTCAATGGCTTGTGAACAGGCCTGGTCGAGGTCTGCCCAGTGCCCCGCCCCGACTCCTGCCATGAGCGCGCAGCCGAAGGCTCCGCCTTCTTCTGCTGTGAGAATTTCTACCGTATGACCGTATACGCCGGCCTGAATCTTCCGCCAGAGCGGTCCGCGGGCTCCGCCGCCGCCAAGAACAATGCCGCTCACCGGAATGCCAAGCTCGGCAAAGAGCGTGAACGTATCCTGCAGCGAGTAGGCCACGCCTTCGAGAACAGCCCGAGTGAAGTGCGCGGCAGTATGTGTTGTAGAGATGCCCGCGAAAGCCGCACGCACTTCCGGGTCGAGGTGCGGGGTGCGTTCGCCGAGCAGATAAGGAGCCCATTCCAGGCCTTCGCTGCCCGCAGGAACTTTTTCCGCTGCTGCCGTCAGCAAATCGTAGCTTTGTCCGGCGAAGAAGGTATTGCGCAGCCAGTTGAAGCTCAGTCCCGCCGATTGCGTTACGCCCATTACATGCCAGAGCCCCGGAACCGCGTGGCAGAAAGTATGCAAACGGCCCTTCGGGTCCTTCGTCGGATTCGCCGTCGAAGCAAAGACAACGCCAGAGGTTCCAATCGTCGCCGAAACCGAGCCGGGATGCAGAATACCCATGCCCACTGCGCCTGCGCCCTGGTCACCTGCTCCGGCCACAACCGGAGTTCCCGCCTTCAGACCCGTCAATCCCGCAGCCTCTTCGCTGATGCGCGCGCATACTTCCGGCGACTCGTAGACCTTCGGCAGCCACTCAAGCGGAATGCCTGCTGCTTCGGCCACTTCCGCAGACCAGCGGCGGTGCGTCACGTCCAGCAGCAACGTTCCGCTCGCCTCCTGCACGTCAATCGCAAACTCACCTGTCAGCCGGTAGCGCACATAGTCCTTCGGGCACATCACATGGCGAATCTTCGCGAATATCTCCGGCTGGTGCGTCTTGACCCACAGCAGCTTGGTCAGCGTAAAGTTGGGCAGTGCGGGATTGCAGGTGAGCTCGATGAGTTTTTCGTAGCCGATTTTCTCGTGCAGCCAGTCGCACTCGGGCTGGGTGCGCGTGTCGCACCAGATGAGCGACGGCCGCAGCACCGCTCCGTTCTCGTCGAGCATGACCGCGCCGTGCATCTGGCCCGTCAGGCCTAGCGCGGCAATGGGCTGCTTGGGCTCCGGCGCAGCGGCCAGCGCCTGCACAATGGCTTCCTTCGCCGCGCGCCACCAGTCGTCGGGGTCCTGCTCTGCCCAGCCGGGATGATCCACGCGGAAGGGCGCGTGCTCGCTGGCTGCTCCGCTCACAACTTTGCCGTTTTCATCCACCACTACGGCGCGCGTGCCGCCCGTGCCTACGTCCATTCCCAGGAACCACATTGCCAGCCGTTCTCCTTACGTAAATCGCTTTGCTACAGCGTTGAGAGGATAGCAGTTCAGGCTTATGGTGTGAAATGGGAAAGCCATGTGTGATTTTCCGCACACGCAGATTCATCCGGGTTGCGTAACAATGTTTGCGTGGGAGGAATGCCGCACATGAGCGATCTGGCTCCGCTTGCCGAAGATGTCGCCGTAGATCCGCTGGTAGGTCATCCGGACGATTTTCACGTCTTTCACCAGTTCCTTGAACGCTGCAAGGATCTGCCGGCGATTACAACGGCGGTCGTATGGCCGTTGAGCGAAGTTGCGCTGAAAGGTGCTGTCGAGGCCGCCGTTGCCGGACTCATTGAGCCGACGCTGATTGGCGATGAAGCGCAGATCAAAGCGCTCGCCGCGAAGACCGGCGCGGATATATCGCCCTATCCGATCCTGCATGCGGAGACCGAAAGCCAGGCCGCCGAGCTGGCCGTGGCCATGTGCCGCGCCGGCAATGCCGAGGCACTGATGAAAGGCAGCCTGCACACCGACGAGCTGCTGAAGCCCGCCATGGCGCGCGACACCGGCCTGCGCACCAACCGGCGCATCTCGCATGTCTTCATCATGGACACGCCGGCCTATGCGCGGACACTGCTCATTACCGATGCCGCGATCAACATTACGCCTACGCTGGAAGACAAGGTTGATATCGTGCAAAACGCCATCGACCTGGCCCACGCGCTCGGCATCCCTGAGCCCAAAGTCGCGCTGCTCTCTGCCATTGAAACGGTGAACCCCAAGATTCAGTCCACGCTGGACGCAGCGGCGCTTTGCAAGATGGCTGACCGTGGCCAGATTACCGGCGGCGTGCTTGACGGTCCGCTGGCCTTTGATACGGCCGTCAGCGCCAAGGCCGCGAAGATTAAAAAGCTCACCTCGCCCGTCGTGGGGCAGGCTGACATTCTTGCCGTTCCTGACCTTGAAAGCGGCAACATGCTGGCCAAGCAGTTGGAATATCTTGGCGGCGCACAACTGGCTGGAATCGTTCTAGGCGCACGTGTGCCGACGATTCTGACCAGCCGCGCCGACTCCGCCGCAACCAGGCTGACAAGCTGCGCAGTGGCCGTGCTGCTGCGCCACGCCAACCATACCGTAGCGGAAAAACTTGCCGTCAAAGTTTAGCTTGCTTACAGAAATGCGAAGGGGCGCCTGATTCCGGCGCCCCTTGGTATTTCTATTCGTTTCTAAATTTGTACGTGTGAGAACTGCGCCGCGGGAGCAGTTGACTAGACAGCCAATCCCCTAATCCATTGACATGCTGAGCTGGTGCCGCACATCTGCGCCGCGGATCCAGAAGATCACGTCCGTGGCAATGTTCGAGGCATGATCGGCAATGCGCTCAAGCGATCGCGAAACAAAGAGCCCGTTCATGGCCTGCTGCGTGAACTGCGAATCGGTCTGAATCATGCTGAGCAGGTCAGAATGCGCGCGGCGGTTCATGCGGTCCACCTCGTCGTCCATCTCGCGCACGGAATCCGCAAGCCGCGCATCGCCGTCGAGCAGAGACTGGATCGCCGAGCGGATCATGCGCGACGTGCACTCGCCCATGGCAGAGAAATCGACTGGCAGCTCGATATGTTCGATGGCGAGCGAGTCACGGGTGCGGCGGGCAATTGCAACCGACTGATCGCCGATGCGCTCAAGGTCGCCGTTGATCTTGATGACCGCGAGAATGAAGCGGAGGTCAATCGCCATCGGCTGCTCGCGGGAGAGAAGCTCATAAGCCATCTCGTCCAGCTCGCGCTGCGCCGTGTTGATGGCGGTCTCATTCTGGCGCACATACTGGCAGAGGCCCTGATCACGCGTGAGGTACGCATCCACAGCAGACTCCACCGCCTGCTGCGCAAGGGCAGCCATGGCGAGAATCTTGTCTTTTAGCTCCGCGAGCTGCTGCTGAAAGTGAATGCGTGGCACGGCGCGTCTAGCTCCTTCCAATGATTGTGCATCATGCAATGTTACACAGTCGCAAATATAGCTGTCCTGCACCAGAAACGTCACTTGGCATGTTCCGCATTGGAACGCGCCGACATCTCTGTACTGCTTTGGTTAAACATATTTTACGGCGGTTGGATGCGGGGAAGACACCTGGGAGACATCCCTGCTTTAGCATCATTAGTATGACAGAGACTGCTCACATCGCAATGGCAAGTTTCAATCCTGCCGAACACCGGATACAGGATATATACAAGCTGATGACCGGGCTTATCGTCCCGCGTCCCGTTGCGCTGGTTTCTACCATCGACCGCAATGGCGTGGCGAATGTTGCTCCGTTCAGCTTCTTCAGTGGAGTGGGATCGGCACCGCCGATGCTGCTGTTCTGCCCGGTGATCCGGCCGGATACCGGCAAACTCCCGCAGGCAAAGGACACCTTGCGCAACGTAGAGGAGACAGGCGAGTTCGTGGTGAATGTGGTGAGTGAGGCACTGTCCACGGCAGCGAATGCGACAGCCGCTGAAGTTCCGCCCGAGGTGGACGAGTTCGCGCTTGCAGGCCTGACACCTCTAGTAAGCGAAGCGGTAAAGCCGCCACGTGTTGCCGAGTCTCCCGCGCAGATGGAGTGCAAGCTGCACCAGGTTATCTACACAGGCAAGCAGGCCGGCAGCGGCGTGATTGTGCTGGGTGAAATCGTGCGCTTTCACGTTCGCGAAGAACTCTTCGATAACTTCCGCGTAGATCCGGCTGGCCTAGCTGCCGTGGGACGCATGGCGGGAAATACATGGGTGCGTACACAGGACCTGGTTGAGCTGGTACGGCCGAAGTAAAAAAGGACCAGGGACTTGAGTGCCAAGGACTTACGGATCAGGAAAAGCAATTATTTATTGCGATTTTGACCACTCATCTGCGATAGGTTCTGCCGCAAATAAAAATTATTTGTTGCAACGAATATATCTGCAGGTGCATCCTTATTGCAGGATTTTCCTGCCCGCAACTGGAAGGCGTGGTTTACACCTTTCTGTGCCTCCTGGACAGGTAGAATTGCTTTTCACAGACATCGCGGCACATTCACTGTCCGCAGGACCGAAAGGATTGGAAGAGTTCTATGAAGCGTTTTGCATTGGCATTGGGGATTCTGGGGCTGGCTGCACCGCTGGCTATGGCGCAAGCTTCCACGTGGGCTATTGACCCGGCACACAGTGAGGTTGCTTTTTCGATCAAGCATATGCAGCTTTCCAATGTGCGCGGCCACTTTGGCGTCGCCAAGGGAACCATCGTGTATGACGGCGCAAAGATTGGCAACTCGTCTGTAAACGTCACCATCGACGTGACCAGCGTGGACTCGGGCAACTCGGCTCGCGACAACCACCTCAAGACCGACTCGTTCTTTGACGTTGCCAAGTTTCCTACGGCCACCTTCGTAAGCACTGGCGTGACGAAGAGCGGCTCCAAGCTTGAAGTTGCCGGCAACCTGACGCTTCATGGCATCACCAAGCCTGTCGTGCTGGAAGTTGAGCCCTCGGGCACTCCTATCGAGTCGCAGATGGACCACAAGATGCACGTTGGCTACTCGGCCACCACAACGCTCAAGCGTGCGGACTTTGCCATCGGCACCACGTTCCCTGAAGCCGTGCTCGGCGCGGATGTACCGCTTACGATTGACCTGGAAGCTGTGAAGCAGTAAATCAGCCGGCGCGGAGAACACCGGAACCGAATTCTGGGATTCTCCGCGCCGCCCTTACGGGAAAGGCAGTAATTTGGTGAGCCTGAAACAGGAGATTGCGCAGCAGAAGCCTTTTGTAAGCACCGCGGAAGAGGCTTTGCTGAACCTGATGCGTACCGCGGACGCAGCGCAGCGGGAGTTCCATCTGCTCATCAAGCCCTGGGGAATTACCTCCACGCAATACAACGTGCTGCGTATTCTCAGGGGCTCGCATCCGCAGGGACTCACCTGTTCCGCCATTGGCTCGCGCATGATTACGGTCGACCCGGATATTACGCGGCTGCTTGCGCGGCTCAAAGCCATGAAGCTTGTCCGGCAGGAACGCGACAAGAACGACCGCCGCATGGTGTGGAACCACATTGCGCCGGCCGGGCTGAAGCTACTTGAGCAGATGGACCCGGTAATCGCGCACTTCCCTGACGAGTTTTTTGCACGCCTGAACGAAAACGAAAAAAACGTGCTCATCCAGTTGCTCGAAAAATCGCGAGAAAGCGGAGCCGTCAGTTGCGACGGCAGCCACGCCTCGGAGAACACGGCCGAGCGCAGTTAATTACCCTGTCCCGCTCCTGCCGGATGTCATCGATTGCGGCTAGCGTTTCATCACAGCCCCGTGATCACGGCAGCTGACTATATGGAATGCCAGCGCTGAAAAACATTTACCGAAGAGTAATTGACGAGTTGCCTACAAACCGGAAGTAGCACTACTCGGCGCGTAAGGCAATCATCGGGTCCGCGTTGGCGGCTCTGCGAGCCGGCACATACGACGCAAATAGCGCCACCACCATCACCAGGAGCGCAACGATTGCAAAAATGAGCGGGTCCGCTGCGCTCACGCCATAGAGCAGCGACTGCACCACCTGGCCCAAGCTCAAAGCCAGCGCTAGCCCTACAATCGTTCCCGGCACAACTAGGCGCGCGCTCTGTGCCAGCACCATCCGCAACAAAGCCTTCCGCTGCGCGCCCAGCGCCACGCGCAAGCTGAACTCCTGCGTGCGCTGCGCCACGGTATAAGCAATCACGCCATAAGCTCCAATTCCAGCCAGCAAAATCGCCAGCCCTGCAAACAGGCTCACCATCACAAGGGTGAACCGAGGCGCGGAGATGGACGCATCTACCACCTGGTTCATCAGCTTCACATCCGCCACAGCCAACTCAGGATCGAGCGTGTGCACCGCGCTGCGAAGACCGTCCGCAACCTGCCGCGCATCGGAGCGTGTCCGTATCGCAATCGACATATCCGGCTGCGCCACTTGCAGTTCTGACCACCAGAACGCCGGCTCTGCGCTCGTGCTGCTGGGCTGGTCTTTCACGTCTCCAACTACACCCACAATCGTCAGCCAGTCATCATCCTTCTTGGGCTCATCCTCAAACGTAATGCGCTTTCCAATCACGTCTTCACCCGGCCAGTAACGTTCCGCCATCGCACGGTTGATGATGACTACCGGTCGCGCTCCATGCCTGTCTCCCTCGTTAAAGAAGCGTCCCGCCAGCAACGGAATCCCCATCGCACGGAAGTAGCCCTGCGTAGCCATGTGATATCGCGCATGAAATTCCTGGTGCGGAGCAGGCTTTTTCCCTTCAATGTTGAAGCCTGAATTTTCGTCGTAGCCGGTCCAGGGAACATCACTCCCTGCTCCGGCGCTCTCCACTCCTGGCAATGCGCTGAGACTTGTTTCGAGCTTGTCGAAGAACTGACTGGTCTGCTCGTCCTTATAGCGAACGTGCGGCAGCGAGAGAGTAGCCGTCAGCACGTTTTCTTCCTGAAATCCGGAATCTAGATGCATGAGGTTCAGAAAGGTGCGCAGCATCAGCCCCGCACCTACCAGCAGGACGCATGCCAGGCTCACCTCGGCCATCACCAGCGCACTCCGCAACCTGTTCTGATGCCGGCTTGCCGTCGTGGTTCTGCCGCCCTGCTGCAATCCCTGCTTCGGGTCCGTGTGCGAAGCCTGCATGGCCGGGGCCAGTCCGAAGAGGATGCCGGTAAGAATGCTGATAATCAGCGTAAACGCAAGCACGGAGCCGCTAACATGAATATCATGTGAGCGAGGGAAGTCCGCAGGAAGCAAAGCAACAAGCGCACGCACTCCACCAAACGCAAGAATCAAGCCAAGCGCGCCACCCGCAAGCGAGATAAGCAGACTTTCGGTAAGCAACTGCCGCACCACACGCAGGCGCGGAGCTCCCATCGCCAGCCGCACGGCAATCTCACGCTGCCGCGAGGATGCCCGTGCCAGCAGAAGATTTGCTGTATTGGCACACGCAATCAGCAGCACCATGCCAACCGCTCCCAGCAGCACGTACAGCAATTGCCGTCTTGCGCCCACAATCTCCGAATGCAACGAAACAACAAGCACCTTCCAGCCGGAGTCACTGGGATGCTCGCGGGCCATCTGCGCCATGATGGCGTTCATCTCGGCGCGTCCCTGCTCCACACTCACACCCGGTTTGAGGCGCGCAATGCCTTCGATAAAGTGCGGGCCGCGATTGTTGGAATTTCCGGCAAAGGAGAACGGCCACCATACATCTACGTTTTCTCCGTAAGCAACTGCATGGTAGCCGTTGCCCGGATGCTCCGTGCCAGGCGGCATGACTCCCACCACGGTAAACGGCTGCATATTGAGCGTAATCTTGCGACCGATGATGTTCGGGTCCGCGCCGAACTGCGTGTGCCAGACGCGATCGCTGAGAATGATTTGAAGTCCGTTGCCGGGAATCTCCGAGTTGAAATCAAACTCGCGCCCAAGCTGCGGCTGCAGGCCCAGCACACGAAAATAGCCCGAGGTAATGCCGAAGCCATTCAGGTGAATCGGCTCACCCGCGCCGGAAAGCTGCACATCGCCGCGCGTAAAGGCCGCCATCGACTCGAAGGAATGATTGCGCGCACGGAAGTCGAGAAAGTCGAAGGGATTCAGCGGGAACTTCGGAAAATCGGCATTGGAAAGGAAGATGCGTACCAGCCGCTCCGGCTGCGGATACGGCAGTCGCTTCAGCAGCACACCGTTAATCACGCTGAAAATAGCGCTGTTGGCGCCGATGCTGAGGGCAAGTGTCAGAATCATCACCAGCGCAAAGGTGGGATTCGCCCACAGCTGCCGCAGCGCGTATTTCATATCCTCAATCGTTGTCTCAATCACGCTCGTCCCCCTTGCCTCGCGGCAATCTTCCTTCACCTGCTCATGGCCGCCAAAGACTAGCCGCGCGCGGCGCTTCGCCTCTTCCTGCGTCATGCCTCCACGCATGTACTTCTCCACCTGGCAATCAAAGTGGAAACGAAGCTCCTCATCGAGCTCCTCCTCAACGGCTTTACGTTGAAACAGTGCGCGCAGGCGATAATGCAGATCATTCAACATGGCGGCTTTATGCTCCTTCAAGGACCTGTTCGACAGCCAAGGTCAACTTGCGCCACGCCTCGGTCTCCAACTCCAGCTGCCGCTTACCCTCGCGGGTGAGCTCATAAAACTTCGCACGGCGGTTGTTTTCCGAAGTCCCCCACTTTGCCTTAATCCAACCACGCCGCTCCAGCCGGTGCAGCGCCGGATAGAGCGATCCCTGCTGAATGCTGAGCACTTCGCTCGAGACCTGCTGCACGCGTTCCGAGATGGCCCATCCATGTTGCGCCCCCGATAGAAGCGTTCTCAGAATCAGCAGGTCCAGTGTTCCCTGCGGCAGTTCAATTCTCCCCGTCACACACTTCCCCTTTCGCTTCTACAGGAGAATAAATCATCTCCTGTAGAAGTGCAAGAGGTATTTCGTTTTGTGAAGAATCGTTCCTTGAGCGTGAACCGATCAGGCTCCGGTTAACCGCCCATTCTGAAATTACTGCTCCATTAGCAGCCGAGCGTGTCATTGATGCGGATGATGCCGAAAACCCGCTCAGGCATAGGGCCATTTGTAATGGTGGACATCCCTCAACCTGTACAGGTATCTGCGTCTCTCCTTTCCCTGAATTTTTCCGCCGATATTTTTGTAATTTTTCTTTGCATCTTTTCTCATACAAATAAATCTATCAATGATAGATTTATTTGTATTCCGTAGCCTAAGGAGACTGAAAATGACCAATATGACTCGTACAGTGCTGGTTTTGGGCGCCACAGGTGGAATCGGTGGAGAAACGGCCCGTGCCCTCGCCCGGCATGGATGGAAGATTCGCGCGCTGGCCCGGAGCGGCGCTCCCTCCGGCGCATCCACAGAGTGGGAATGGGTGAAAGCCGATGCCATGGACCAGGCATCCGTGGTTGCGGCGGCACAGGGCACGAATGCGATTGTGCATGCCGTCAACCCGCCCGGATATAGAAACTGGGCCACGCTTGTGCTGCCGATGATTGAGAACACCATCGCCGCAGCCAGGGCCAGCGGAGCACGCATCCTGCTTCCGGGTACGATTTATAACTACGGGCAGGACGCATTCCCGGTGCTGCGCGAAAACTCTCCACAGCATGCCACCACGCACAAGGGAAAGATTCGCATTGCCCTTGAAGCAAAGCTGGAGGCCGCTACGCTGCAAGGCGTGCGCTCTCTGATTGTGCGGCTGGGCGACTTCTTCGGCCCGAAAGCTGGCAATAACTGGTTTGCGCAAGGAATGGTGAAGCCCAATCAGCCGGTCACCAGCATTACCAATCCGGGAGGCAAAGGAGTCGGCCACTCGTGGGCGTATCTGCCGGATGCGGGCGAGACCTATGCGGAGTTGATGGACCGCGAAGCCGAGCTTGCAGACTTTGAACGATTCCATTTCCGCGGGCACTGGGATGCGGACGGAACGGAAATGATTGCAGCCATCTGCAAGGTGAGGGGAAACGAAACAATTCCCGTGCGGCCGCTGCCGTGGTGGCTCTTCCGGCTCGCTTCCCCGTTCCAGGAAACAATGCGGGAACTAAATGCGGTGCGGCCGTTGTGGCAAACGCCTATTCAACTGGACAATACAAAGCTGGTGCGCTTTCTCGGACGGGAACCGCATACGCCGCTCGAAACAGCCATGGAACAGACTCTTCGTGGCATGGGATGCCTTGCATGACACAAACGGAAACAGCAACACCCAAAACAAGAATGCGCCGCGGCAAACCTCGTCCGGTTGCCGGGCGGGAAGAGATTCTGTCGGCGGCGCGCGCAATCGGCCAGCGCGAAGGATGGAAGGCAGTCACCATCCGCTCCGTGGCACAGGCGCTTGGCTACTCGTCCCCACTGCTTTACGAGCATTTCCGCGATAAAGAGGAGCTTCTGACGCAGATTGCAGTGGAAGGAATTGCGCTGCTCGAAACCAGGCTCACCAAAAACCTGCCGGCGGACAACCTCGCAGCTATCCCCGCAATGGCCGAGCGCTACTGGAATTTCATGCTGGAGCATACGCAGCTCTACCGGCTGATGAATGGGATGGATGGCGTGCCGATTGACAACGACGCGGTCAGTAGCTCTGCGCAATCTCTCTGCAAACAGATTGCTGACGTTGTGCGGCCTTACGTTACGGAAGCGGAAAGCCAGGCACTGGCCGACGAACTATGGGCGCTGCTACACGGCATGGCCATTCTCTACCTGGACAGGTCTGCACCGTTTGACCAGGCGAAAGCTACGCACGCTGCGATGAAGCTGATCCGCAATTCCGCGAGCGAGCCATCTCCGCACAAAGCAGTCCTGCGCAAAGTAGTCCGTTAACGCTAGAAAGCGCTTCGGCTTACTCTCCGACCGCCCTGGCCTCAGCCGTCGACTCATCTTTATCCGTGGGAATGACCTTGTTATGCAGGCAATAGAGCGCCAGTTCAAGGCGGTCACTCACGCCCAGCTTGTCGTAAATCTTGCGCAGATAGTTTTTAATCACCTGCTCCGTGGTGCCAAGCTGGAAAGCGATCTCTTTATTGCGCTTGCCCTGCGTAATGCAGCTTATAATCGCGAGCTCTTTCTGTGACAACCGCGGCTGGGTGCGTGGATTGACGAGTGCTGCGGCCTGCGAGCGATACGCCTCAATCACCCAGTTCACGGACTGGTTATCAATCCACGTTTCGCCGGCTGCAATGCGGCGCACGCAGCGCACCAGCAGATCCGGTGAAATGGAGCGCGCAACAATACCGCGCACCCCGCTGCGGTACATCTCCACAGTCGTGTTTTCGTCCGAGTGGGACGCCTGGACAATCAGTTTCACGTGCGGCGCAACGCTCAGAATCTCCCGGATGGCGCTTTCCTTGCCCCCTAAAATGGCGCCTTCCACAATTACAACGTCTGTAGGAAAACGTTCAATCGCGGCCTTGAGATTCTCCAATGTATCGGCCTGGGCAACTACGCGAAGGTCATCTTCCACGGCAAAGATCTTGCGGATTCCAACACGATAAATCGCCTGCGAGTCCGCAAGAATGATACGTATCGCGTCAGGCTTGTTCGGGGCCTCTTGCGTTTCGATATCCGGGGAATTTTCTATATTGTCCATGATGGGAAATCGTTCATCCGCACAATGGTCACTGCTCTACAAATCGATAGTCATCAATTGTGGCGGCAACCTGCGGCTGAAGGTAACTCATGGAGCAGCGTACCACACGCCCACGGCACTCGACCAGAATATCTCGCGAGGAACCCAGGACCGCACCGGGCATGCGGAACGAAAATGCGATGATTTCGCCCACGGAGAGGGGCTGCTCTGTCTCAAACAGGACACCACTGGCGGAAACATCACAGGTCACAGCAGACAGCGTCTGCTCTCCCGCCTGCACCGTCATGGGCAATGCGAGTGGAAAGCGCACGGCACAGCGCAACTCCTGACCACCGGTGCTGTGTGCCGCTTCTGCGTAATGGACGGTAAAACCCGATCGCAGGGCTCGTTTCATAACATATAGGCCCAAACTTCTGCTACTCGCTTCCTTGCTGTTCTCACTCTAGTCCAGTCTCCCCCAGAAAGATACAGCACAAAAGTATCGCGAATAGTAACCGCCCGGTAGCACACATGAGTAGGCTGCCGGCGCTCCGGTGTACGTACAAAGGTGCCAGGGCATTAACCTGCAACGGGGAAAAACGCCCCCGAAGCGCCTACCCACTCCTGATTACGGTTGTGATCCACGCCCATCATGCGCCCGCGTCCAAGCCGGATGAGAGATAAAGCTGGTGTTAATTCAGAATTTTCCGGCCACAGGTACAAAATCCGTATCTCGGCCTGGGTTGGTCCGTGGGGTGTATCAATGGTTGGAACAAAGCTCATGCGGTGCTGCAACAGGTAGTTCCCGCGCTGCTCGGCAGGAATCGACTCCAGCTCCGCATGGGTCGGATCAAACTGTATCCCCTTGCCCGCAAACGAAAACAGCGGCTTCAGCAGAAGATTGCTGTAAACCGCATCGTTCGCTGACATGGGAAGCGGCACACCAGCCGCCTCAAGCTGCGCTCGCCCCGGTCCGGCCAGAAAATCACTGAGAAAGACCGCAGGCGGCACAACACTTTCGTGCACGCCGGCAGCATCCGGCTGGCATAGGTACGGAATCGAGAACTTGCTGATCAAGAAGTACCAGTTTGGATGTCCGGCCCATTCCACATTCCACGGCCGCTCCAGATCAAACTGCAGCGGAACCCGTCGCGCAATCAGCTCATCGGCAATCGCGCGGTTGTAGATGCGCGCAATCGGGACGCGGCGTCCGGCGGCATTGCGGTAAGTCAGCCGGTCGCCTTCCGGTTCGACCGTGGCAATGTCCACAACAGAAATTCCCAGCTTACGGGCCGTCACTGCAAAGTCCGGCCACGTCTTCTGGTGCAGCGGATCCACCTCCGTGAGCGCAACTGTTTCCGGATCATGATTGCCAACGATAGTCTCCCTGAGCAGCTTCCAATAGCCAGCCTCATCCAGTCCGGAGAGAAACATCTCCAGCCCCGGCCCCATCCCAGCATCCAGTGAAAAAACCTCGCGGTACGCCGTGTTCAGCGCCACCTGGTAACCGTAGACCGACGGAAAGGCTTGCATCTCCACCAGCCGCGGCGCCAGCTGGCCGTCGGCGGTGCGGACAAGCGCAAAATCCGCAGTCAGAAAGTGCGGCCGCGCATTTTCTCCGGCAACGCGGTAACCAGCGGGAATTGCCTGCCGCGCAGCCGCCAGGTACGATTGGTCGCCCATCAGCCGTTTGCAAAGCCGCGTTCCTGCCGCAGCAATCTCCCGCAGCAGTTCTGCCGGGAGAAAAACCGGCGTCTCTGCAACGCGAAATTCAATTTTTGTGCCGCAATCCTCTTCCAGCCGCATCAAAAACGCTGCGTAAAGGTCGGGACGAAAGTTTTGATTAAAGCGGAAACGATACTCGCCGATCACGTTCTGTGAACCCTCGTCGAAAGTTTACTGTTTGTTCTTGCGTATAAAACGTTTCCAAAGATAACTTTTCTGCGCAGGAAGCATCGTACTCTGTAGTAAATTGGCCTTTTCGCTACTGTCCCCCACAGGGCGATTTGGCGTAAATGTGTACGCCTTGGCTGTTGCCGAAAAAGTAACTCAAATCGGTTACTAAAGATTCCATGAATTATTACTTTTGTAGTGTGCCCCCTTCAGAATTGGAGTAGGCTTTGCTCACAATCAACAACTTCCAAAGGAGTTCTCCGATGATTTCAGCGTCGCTGAAGCCAGGTCTTGCTGTGCTTTCCTTAGCATTTGCCACGGTCACCCTTGCGTCAACAAACCTCTATGCTGCTGGCCCCGGAATGCCGGCACCTATTCCGCCGGGTGGCTCCATTATCAAAACCAACGGTCCGGGTATGCCTGCCCCAATTCCACCAGGTGGTTCCTTCCAGATTGCGGCTGGACCGGGTATGCCGGCACCCATCCCGCCGGGTGGCTCCATCATCAAAACTAAGGGTCCAGGTATGCCCGCTCCGATTCCCCCGGGTGGCTCCTTCCAGATCGCGGCTGGCCCCGGTATGCCAGCGCCCATCCCGCCGGGCGGCTCCATTATCAAAACCAACGGTCCGGGTATGCCTGCCCCAATTCCACCAGGTGGCTCCTTCCAGATTGCGGCTGGACCGGGTATGCCGGCGCCCATTCCGCCGGGCGGCTCCATTATCAAAACCAATGGTCCGGGTATGCCCGCTCCGATTCCTCCAGGGGGTTCCTTCCAGATCGCAGCTGGACCGGGTATGCCGGCACCCATCCCGCCAGGTGGCTCCATCATCAAGACCAACGGTCCGGGTATGCCCGCCCCGATTCCGCCAGGGGGCTCCTTCCAGATTGCTGCTGGCCCGGGCATGCCGGCGCCCATCCCGCCAGGTGGCTCCATCCTCAAGACCAACGGCCCGGGTATGCCTGCTCCGATTCCTCCAGGAGGTTCTTTCTCAATCAGCTAACCAGATTCAGTCATTCACAGGTAGACTGGAATTACCTGTAGCAGCATGCAGTTGCTTTGCCTACTCCGGCAGGCAGGAGACAAATGGACTGGCTCGATCTGACATTGTGGTTCCTCGTGATGGGAATCGAGGCAACACTCGTTGTGTTGCTCCTACGTAGTCGAGCTTACCGCCTGTTTCCTGTCTTTACTCTGTTTCTGGCGTCCACCGTTGTCAGCGACTTGCTTGGATTTTTTGTACGGAAATATGCCCCTGCTGACTTCTACTTCCAGTTGTATCTTTACGAAACACCTGTTGACTTCCTGCTGCAATTTGGTGTCCTCGTAGAGTTGGCCTGGTCAGTGCTAAGACCAGTACAGTCTGTTTTGCCGCGTCGGGTACTAGTTGTCATTGCAGCCGTAATCCTGCTGGCTGGTGCAGTTGTATGGCCAATTGCTGGTATTACCTTGTTGCCCAATCTTCCGTGGCAATGGCACCTGTTGATGCGCCTGCAGCAAACATTTGCAATTCTGCGCATTCTTGTTTTCCTGATTCTTGCGGGTGGGAGCCAGTTACTCTCGCTCGGCTGGCGAGATCGCGAGCTACAGGTAGCAACCGGACTCGGGTTTTATTCCCTGGTGAGCATGGCCGTAACGCTATTCCACGCTCAGGTGCCCAACGCTATCCACTACCACAGAGGAGATCAGATTATATCCGCCAGCTATCTCTGCTCCCTCGCCTACTGGCTGTACAGCTTTGCCCAAAAAGAAGCTCTACGCCAGGAGTTCAGCCCCGAGATGCAGAGTTTTCTCCTGCGAGTCGCCGGTGTGGCACACGCAAACCGCATCGCGCTCGAAAACCATTCCCTGCCTGGCGACCGGAGGCACTGATTTTACCCCCGGCCCGGCAAGAAAGTTACTTTGGTGCACAGCACTTATGGGTGCTCCAAAATCTGTGCTTTGTGAATTTTCTTCTTGCTTCCTCACGCGGATTTGTTCAGACTCTTTAGAAGTAAGGTCACAGCAGTAAATTTTTCAAAGGTACTACCAGTTATCAGGTGTCGAATTCTTCCTGAGTAAGGCGTCATGATTCTACCTATATTGCAGATTATGGCTTTTGCAGCCTTGGTCGCCTGGTTCTTCCGCTGGCGCGCGGCTGTGCGTCGGCGCAATGCGCAATCCTGGGAGTCGCTGGTAGCGCGTCTCCGCGGCGATTGGAGCGCTCGCGACCTAAGCGACAACTTCCTTTGGAAAGACGGCCTGAATGCCACCGCCGAAGATGCGTGGACCCGCATGGACGGCCCACGCGGCCTCTGGGCGATGTTCCAGAACGCCGCTGTCATGATGGAAATGGCTGACTTTGCCGCCCGCAACTGCCCGGAAGCAGACCGTGTGCTGCTGGCAACGCTACGCAGTGATGCCATGCAGATTCGCCTCTGCGTGCTGATGGGATTGGCACAGTATGGATTTACCCAGGCCAGCGAGGGTGTCCGCGTCAATGCGTTTCGCGCTGCGGAAATGTATGCGGGCATGGCGGCAAGAATGACCCGCCTGCTGCAGGACAACGCTGCCACGGTGCTCCCTGACTTCGTCGCTGCAATGTAAGAGCACGGCTTTCCCGACACAACAAAGGCCCGGCTAGCGCCGGGCCTTTTGTTTTCTACTCATATTCCCTATTACCTACTCCCTGTTTTATGCAGTCTCGGCAAGAAATCCATTGATCCGCGCAAACTCCTCATCGCTAAGCCGGAATTCCAGCGCCGGGGCAAGCCCCTCGACCTGCGCCGCGCTGCGCCCACCCACAATCGCCGCGGTAATCGCCGGGTTGCGAAGCGTCCAGGCCACGGCAACCACGCCCGGCTCCACGCCATGCCCAGCGCCAATCTCACGCAGCAACTCGACAAGCTTGAGATTCTTGCTCAGCCGCGGCTCGTTGAACTCGACAGCCCTCCGCCGCCAGTCATCGGCAGGCAAGGCAGCCACGCGCTCCGCAGTCATCTTGCCCGTCAGCAGGCCCGATACCATCGGCGAGTAGTTAATCACGCCAATATTGTTCTTGAGAGCGAACGGCAGAATCTCCGTTTCAATTGCGCGGCGCAACATGGAGTAAGGCGGCTGCAAACTGGTAATCGGAGCAATCTTCTGCGCACGCGTCATCTGCTCCACGTTGAAGTTCGAAACACCAATCCAGCGAAGCTTACCCTGCTCCTTGAACTTCGTCAGCGTCTCCCAGCCCTCTTCAATTTCCGGGTCAGGATTCGGCCAGTGAACCTGGTACAGGTCAATCGTCTCCACGCCCAGCCGCCGCAGTGAGTTCTCAATCTCCTCCGCCAGCGACTCCGCCTTCAGCGAGCGGTAAATCTTCCGCTCCGCATCCCAGCGCATCGAGCACTTGGTAAACACATACGGCTTGTGACTCGTCGTCTTGAGCGCCTTGGCAACCACTTCCTCCGAGTGCCCCAGCCCATAAATCGCAGCTGTATCAATCCAGTTCACGCCCAGGTCCAGCGCGCGATGAATCGCTTCTATGGACTCGCTATCTTCCTGCGGTCCCCATGCGAACTCCCAGTTACCGCCGCCAATGGCCCATGCGCCAAAGCCGATGGAGGTGAGTTGCAAATCAGAATTTCCAAGCGTACGAAGTGCGGGTGTTGATGCAGTAGTCATAACAGCAAAATAGATGCATAGCATTCACGGAATGCTGCAAAAATCGAGTAAATCCTTGCACTTACTCTGCGCTCTAACTTCACGGTCACATCTTCAAGCCATATGTGCATGGCTGTTTATACGGTGTTTTGCAGGTACCGCTCGCGCGCGCGAAAGAGCCGCTCAGTCTGCTCCTGCTCAAGTGTCTGTTCCGACCCAAGCTGGTGCGCTGCGAGCTGAATCTGCGCTACGTGCTCCAGTGTTTCCATCTTGATGAATGCCTCGGGCAGGTCGCGTCCGTAGGTCACCGCACCATGATTCGCCATCAGGATTGCCTCATGCCCTGCAACGAACGGGGCGAGGCTCTCTGCAACTTCATCCGTGCCGGTGGTGGCATAGCCCGCCAGGGGCACCGCACCCAATGTCATCACGGCCTCCTGGCAAAGCACCCGGTCAAGCGAGCGTCCCGCACACGCAAACGCCGTGGCAATGGGTGGATGCGAATGGATCACTGCCGCCACATCCATGCGCCGCTTGTAAATCGCCAGGTGCATTCCAATCTCGCTGGTCACGCGGCGCGCGCCATCCAGATGCCGGCCGTCATAATCAACAATCACCAGATCAGCTGCACGAATCAGGTATTTGCTCACTCCTGTCGGCGTTGCCAGCAGTCTTTCACTGTCGAGCCGCACAGACAGATTCCCAGATAGGCCCGGCATAAATCCAAGCCGATATAAACGCCTGCTGAAGCTGACCAGCTCGCGCTTTAATTCTTCGGTTCGATAATCATGGGTGCTCAAATCTTCACTCCACTCCTTTCTTCAAGTGATGCATTGTGAAATTGCTACAGAGATCAAGACCCAAGGATCTTGAATGGGGAAAGTTCTGGTTGAATGTCGGCAGAGCGCTCGCGGTCTCCCCGCAGCTTTCGCCAGCCCTTGCCGAACTGGCCCGAAATCTTGAAAAGATGTCCAGCCGTCAATGGCCCGAGCACGCGATGGTGTCCCACCGCTGCCAACGCCATGGAAGCCAGACAGCCGCATTGCCCACAGTCGGGGTCCCCACCAAACTGGCAGGGAGTGATGTGCGTCTTCAGATCGGCCGAAAACGATTTCGTGGTCTGCGCAAAGATACATTGCTCCGGACGCGCTGGTGGAGTCTCGATCTCCCAGATGACCACCTCCGGCATCTCCAACTTTGGGTACTTCGTCCGCAAACGCCTAAGCTCCGCGACCACAGCGCTTCGCTGCTGAGCCGTCAGAATTTCCGGATCGGTAGCGCCGCGCTGCGGTGTAAAGAGGCTGAACCACACCCTTGCCACCTCCGAGCGGCTCGTCCAGAAACCGAGGAACTCATCCAGATAACCTTCGCGTCCTGCGATCTGTGCGGTAATTGTGCAATGCACGGTAACCTTCACGTCGTGAATGTTCTTGAGAATCCGCTCGTAAGTGGCTGGTTTGCGGCGCGCGTCATGCTCTGCCTGCAAGCCATCGATTGACACCACAACATTCAGCTTCTTCAACTTCATCCATTCACTCGGAATCACGCGGAACGCACTGGTGACCACCTGCGCATGGATCCCGCGTCTGTCGATCTCCGGCAACAGCCGGTCGAGTTCCCGGTGCCGTACCAAGGGGTCGCCGCCAACCAGCGAAACGTGCAGCGGCTTCTCCTCGTCAATCAACGCCAGCACTCGCGAGACCAGGTCATCCCCCCTGTAGTCGGAAAGCTCTCTTAACTGAACCGACCCGCCAAGGTGTGCCGCGTCAAACGCATAGCACCCCGGGCATCGCAGGGGACATTCCTTTGTGATTTCAATCGATAACGATGGAGCCCTGCCCGTCAGAATCCTGGCCCAGGCCTGTAAAACTTCCGATTGCTTCATTGATCTCTCCCTCCGCATTAGACGTGCCGGACGAACGACAGGAGCGAACAGCTTTTACAGCCATTCCCTCGGGGAAGCCTCACGAAGATCGATCAGATTTGCAGTTGTAGATTGCGGGCGGAAAGGTCAGGCCCCTTGATGCGGCGGTCACGGCTCGCGAAGAGCACGCGCTCCAATGCCGAACCCTCGGCCCCGCTGTTATCAGTCGAGGACGAAAGAACTCGCAGTGCGGCGAAGCTCTGTCTTACGCTCGCCTTGCAGCATTGGGCCAGAACCAGCACAAGGTTCAATGAAGTCAGGATTACCAGGGCACTGGTTTCAAAGTCCTGTCCGCCATGCAGGAAGCGATCCCATGTCCACATGTGCTGCGTAATTGGCGCGGCAATCAGCGAGATTGCCGTCAGGCTCAGGAACACCATGCCCAACCAAGTGGATGCGCGCGCGACCAACGCTGACAGATCCAGCTTCACCCAGCTCATCATGAATCTCATGAATCGTGGCATCCAGAAAGCCCTCGCTACTCTGAGTGTACTCCGCTCGCCCAGCTCTCGCTGCATAACATCGGTTGCGGCTCCGTTATGCCTCGATCAAAAACTTCCCACCGCGCATAATCTGCTCTTCCCCCTCATCGGTTTCAAGCCAGATATTGAAGCCCAACCCAACTACATCAATGTGCGTTGAAGACCGCCACGGCGCTCCCGTATGCTCGCCATACGGATTGCCAAACGCAATGTGGATGCCCGGAAATTTTTCGTCCTGCAGAATGTTGCCGATCACGCGCTCCACGCCAAGATTGGTGCCAATCGCAAACTCGCCCACGCGGTCCGAGTTCTCATCCGTATGCGTGTAAGCCCAGAAGTCCGCTTCAAGCTCCTTGTTCGCGCTCCTGCAGCTCGCAATGCGATTCTCCGCAATCTCAATCGTCAGCGGCGTCCCCGCCAGCAGTCCATAGCGCGCGCACAACCAGTCGCCCACTACGCCATCCACAACAAAGGTTCCATTCACCTCACCCGGCGAAGTGAAACACTCTCCACCCGGCAGGTTTCCCCACTTCTCCGTCGAAATAATCCCCGAAGTCTTGAACCACTTGTAGCCAGGATTCATCTCCGAAGTGATATTCGTCCCCGCCGCCGTCGTCGCGCGAATCCGCTTTGCCTTCCGCACGCGCTCCAGCACCCGCTGTGAGAGCCTGTCAACGAGATTAAAGTCTGCGCGCATGCCCTGCACCATAACCTCCGGCGTAATGTTTACCATGTGCGCATGGCGCATCTTGCGGCGGTTCACCACATCCGTCATCTGCATGCGCGAGCGCAACTCATTCGTCTGCACCTGCACCGCAAAAATCGAAACCTGCGAGCTCTCCATATCGGCCAGGACCGGCTCCGGCATGCCGGTCAACGGCCGCGGTGCCAGGTCCTCCAGCACAAACGCATTCCACTCGCAGCCCACTTCTTCTAATTGCTCCGCCAATGAGGCCGCAATGAACTTGGTCTGCCAATCCGTAATCAGCGTCACTTTCTCCGAAGGCTGAACGCGCAGGCAAGTGGTAATAGCAGAGCGCGCGCCCTGAACAAATTCGGCAGGATAAGGAGTGGCAAGCAGTCGAGAAACGGTTGCAGTTGCAGTCATGCGTAGTCCGGAAATGCTCCTTGGGGATGGGAAAAAGCCCGCAAAATGGGCGTATCTCTTGAGATTAACGGGAAATTCACTGCAAGGGAATGGCGCATCTCACGAAAAAATACGCAGATTTCCCAGCGCACACGCCCATGCCGGCCGTCTTCGGTAGCAAAGTGATATTTTTGAGATATATGCCTCTCCCCGCCGATCTCAGTTCTGTTCTCAACTCGGCATGGGATTCCGCAAAAAACATTCCCGGCTTTCTGCTTGAAGATGAGGCCCGCTTCCTTGGCATGGCGGCAGCAAGCCTTCCTTCGACCGAAGGAGCCATCGTCGAAATCGGCAGCTTCAAAGGCAAGTCCACTGTAATGCTTGCCATAATCGCCCGTCACTATGGCCTCGGCCCCACCATAGCCCCCGTTACTGCGATTGACCCGCACAACTTCAACAACACCGAGCTGCACAGTCACCGGACCACGGAAGACGCAACCTCCTTCCATGAGTTCATAGCCAATCTGCAAGCCGCGGGAGTCGCTGACATCGTCGATGTGCGCCGCGCCTTTTCGCACGATGTGGCGCAGCAATGGAACACGCCCATCCGCTTCCTCTGGATCGACGGCGACCACACCTACGCAGGCGCAAAGCAGGACTTCGACGACTTCATGCCGCATGTCCTTCCCGGAGCCATCGTCGCCCTGCACGACGCACTGCATGAGTTCGCCGGGCCCATCCGCGTCTTTGTGGAAGAGATGCTGCGCTCGAACAGCTTCGGTCCCGCAGGTTTTGTCGGCTCCATTGCCTGGGCGCAGTACCGCCCTCAGGATGGCGCACAGTTCCAGCAGCAGCGAGCAACACTCGAAAAACTGGCAGGCCCGCTGATCCCCTTTTTCGATACCGACAAGCCACTCAGCGGACTGAAAAAAATCGGTTACAAAATCAAGCGCTCACGCGTACCGCGCACACTCCCCACACTCGCGGAATGGTCTTCGCAAATCAGCCGCTAACAGCTGAGCCGCATCACCAAAGCCCTTCCTGCGTCTCCTGCGCCATGTAATCGACAACAGCTTTCAAATCGCCCTTCGTCTCTTCAAAGACCTTCAGTTGCCGATCCGCACCCGTGCCTGTCTGCATGATTTTGCGGATGCCTTCAATGGCCCAGCGGCTGTCCAGCTCATCCAACACCGGGTCAATCAACTGCAGATACTCTTCGATCAGCTCGCGCTCCGGCACTTCCGTCTGCTTGCCAAAGTCAATCAGCTTGCCATCCAGTCCATACCGCACCGCGCGAAACTTATTCTCCATCAAAAGAGGCCGCGCAAACTGCCGAAAGTCCTGGTTCGACTCATGCAGCCTGTACAGGCAAGCCGCCGTCGCCTGGATCAATGCCGCAATCGCAACCGTCTCTTCTGCGCGCAGCGGAATATCGCAAGCCCTCACCTCAACGGTATTGAAGTACGGATGCGGCCGGATATCCCACCATATCTTCTTCGCGTTATCAATGCAATTCGTGCGAACAAGCAGATTCACGTAATTCTCAAATTCGCTGTAGCTTGAAAATGCATCCGGAATCCCCGTGCGCGGGAAATTCTCAAATACCTTCGCACGATATCCCTTGTACCCAGTATTGAGCCCCAGCCAGAACGGCGAGTTCGTAGCCAGCGCCATAATATGCGGCAGAAAATATCGCATCGAGTTCATGATGCGAATGGCGGCTTCGCGGTCCTCAATGCCCACATGCACATGCAGTCCGAAGATGAGATTCGCCCGCGCCGCAAGCTGCAGCTCCTTCACCACCTGCTGATACCGCGGGTCAGGATGAATCTGCTGCGTGCGCCAATCCGCAAACGGATGCGTCGCCCCTGCAACCAGCTTCAGCTTGTGCTCTGCAGCAAGCCGAATCATCTGCCGCCGCAGGTCGTAGATATCTTCCTTAGCCTCGCTGATATTGCGGCAAACCCGCGTGCCCACCTCTACAACAGAAGTGTGCATTTCGGCTTTCACGCGTTCCTGCAGCCGCATCTTGCCCACCGCCATCATTTCCGTTTCAATGTGCGAGCGCAAATCGCGCGACACCGGATCAATCGTCTGGTACTCTTCTTCAATTCCAAGCGAGAACGATGGCCGCATTATGCGCTCCTGGGGAACGAAAGATCAGGCAGAGGGAGTCGAATCCTCTGCCGAGCCCGCAACAACTTTCTTTTCCGTCTTATTCTTCGCTGGCTTCTTCGCCGGCTTTTTCTTCACATCCCTCTTTACCGGCTCAGCCTCGCCCTTCAAAAACGAAGCCCACTTCAAATCCAGATGCTCGGGCGCAAGCTTCGCCTTCGCAATTGCCAGGTCCGCCACTTCCTTCACAATCCAGTCGAAATTAGCTTGTCCAACCGAATGCAAATCCGCATCCGGCGCCGGGTTCATGAAGTCAATCGCGTAGGGTACGCCATCCTCGACGGCAAACTCAACCGTATTCAAGTCGTAGCCAAGCGCCTTGCACAGCTTCAGCGCATCCTGCTCCACGCGCTTCAATAGCTTCTTATCGTACTTCGGCGGATCCTGCAGATACCGTTCGTGATGCGGCCTGCGCGGATCATACGGCATGATGTGCACCTTCTTCTGCCCCACCACGTAGCAGCGAAAGTACTCGTTAAAGTTCACAGCCTTCTGATACACCATGCACAAGTCACGCGACTGGTCATACGCATGAAAGAACTCCTCGCGATTGTGAATGTGATGCACGTCGCGCCAGCCGCCGCCATCCACGGGCTTCATAAACCCATGCAAGCCCACGTACTCAAACACATGCTCCCAGTTCAGCGGATACTCAAGGTTCCGCATCGAGCGATCCGTCGTTCCCTCCGGATGCAACTTATGCGGCAGAATCACCGTAGGCGGAACAGCCACGCCCAGCTTCTCCGCCAGCGAGTAGTTGAAGAACTTGTCATCCGCCGACCACCAGAAGGGATTGTTGATGATCTGCGATCCATTCAGCGCCGCATGCTTCAGAAACGCACGATAAAACGGAATGTCATGCGAGATGCGATCCACAATCACGGCATATTTCGGCGCCTTGTCCATGTGCACCGCGCCGGTCTCCACAAACTCGGCGTGAATACCCTCAATGTTGCGCGCATTAATGTGCTCCACCAGCGCGCCGGGAAAGCTGTTTTCCATGCCAAAGAGTATGCCGATCTTTTTCATATATCCGGACGGCCTCCTGCCCTGAGAATAGCCGATTCACGCACCCTGCGTTGCAATCCGCTGCAGTTGACCGAGATGGTTCAGGTCATGCCCTGCCATGGTTTCGAGCACTGTATGAAAAGTCATCGTGCCGCGCTCCGGATGAGTCATTGTGCGCATTGCCGCCTCCGGTCCCGCCGCACGAACCAGCGTTAAATTCCACTGCCGCAACGCGGTAAAAACGCCAAGCGCCTGACTCGCCGGAATCCCCGCATATGTCCTTGCCCACTTATCCTGGTCAAACGGCTGAATCGTTGGCGCATCCTCAGCAAGCGTCTGCCGCAACCGAAAACCAAACACAAGCTCGCAATCCGCAAGATGACAAAGAATCTCCGCCGCGCTCCACTTGCCCGGCGATGGCGCAGCGGTAGACTTCTCCGCGCCAATCGCATCCAGCGTCGCGGTCAGCGCCTTCGGCGTAGTAGCAAGAATCACTTCCACCGGCCTGTCATCCAGAAAATCCTCATAAGGATTCAGTTCGCTCATTGTTATGCTCCCGTTTTTCTATACCCTGTAGCCCGTCTTACAAATACTCCCGCATCATCTGCTGCCACGTAGGCCAGTCATGGGAATTCCACGTATCCCAGGTGTAAAGCTTGTGCGGAATCCCTTTGTCATTCAAGATGCGATCCATGTTCTGGTTCTCCCCTAGGCACTGGTCATCCCATCCCGTTCCAAAGACCCACGTATTCCGCCGGTAGCGATCCAGAAACCACGGATCGCCCAGGTTCGGCAGAAACTGCGCAGGCTGGTTGAAGTAAACATCCTGATCAAAGTAGCCATCAAGAAAACGCGACATATCAAACGCGCCGCTCATCGACAGCATGCCCGTAAAAACATCCGGATGCCGCAGCGCCACATTCGCCGCGTGGAACCCGCCAAAGCTGCACCCCAGCGCCACAAGGTGCGGGTCCCAATTCTTCTGCCGGATCAGCGGCACCACCTCATGAATCAGGTAGTCGTCAAACTGCACATGCCGCGCAATGCGCCATCGCGGCGGCACGCGCCGGTTGTACCAGCTTTCGTAGTCCACCGAGTCCACGCAGTAAAACTGCAGATGCCCGCCTTCAATGCGATCCCACACCGCGCCGATCATTCCGCGGTCTTCAAACTCGTAGAACCTTCCGCCAGACGTAGGGAAAACAAGCACAGGCAACCCCGCATGGCCAAAGACGAGCAGTTCCATGGAACGCCCCAGCCGCGGCGAGTGCCACTGGTGATATTCGCGATTCATTTGTATATTTCGGCCCCCGAAGAAAGTTGGAGAACCCCCGGTTTCTTGATACTGTAACAGTACTACGCGTGCCGCAGACGGCATTTCGCGCAGAGATTGATCAGGATTGGCAGTAGCGAGTTTTGGAACTGAATTTGGAAATGCAAGCAGAATCGCAGCCCCCGGCGCTGCTGGCATCGGACCTTCTTACGCCGCATCCACGGCTACGCCTGCACAAAGGCTTTCACAGCCGTTATCTGCCTGACGACCGCGACATCGTCGTCTATCTTCCGCCCGGCTACAACCGCAATCCCGAGCGCGCCTATCCTGTGCTCTACCTGCACGATGGCCAGAATCTCTTCGATCCCAGAACATCCTTCGTCGAAGGACGTACCTGGCAGGTCCGCGAACAGGCAGACGCCGCTATCGAAGCCGGCGAAGTTGAGCCGCTCATCATCGTAGGCATCTATAACACCGGCGAGCGCCGCATTGCCGAGTACACGCACGAGCGCGACCCTAAGCTAGGCGGCGGCGAAGCCGACAAGTACGGCAAGCTACTCACCCGCGAGCTCATGCCATGGATCGCCTCCGAGTACCGCGTACGCGTCGGCCGCGAAGCTACAGGTCTCGGCGGTTCCTCGCTCGGGGGGCTCGTCACGCTCTACCTCGGCCTGCGCAACGCCAGCATCTTCGGCAAGCTCGCCGTCATGTCACCCAGCGTATGGTGGGCGCACAAAAGCATCCTCGGCACAGTCAACGAATACGCACCCGCCATCTGGGAAAAACCGCACCTCTGGCTGGACGCAGGCGACCACGAAGGCCGCAAAACCCTGCGCGATGCCGAACAGCTCGCACGCCGCCTCAAAGCCAACGGCTGGGTTCCCGATGAAACGCTGCACTTCGAACGCGTCCACGGCGGCACGCACGACGAAGCAAGCTGGGCCACACGCGTGCGTCCCATGCTCCACTTCCTATTCCCTGCAAAATAAAATACCCGCACCTCGTACGAGGTGCGGGTATTTCCATCACCAACCTACGCCAGCACATAAGGCGGACGTTGCTTGCGAGACAGCATGCTGTCCGCCTCCTGATCATCCTTGAAGTGCTCCTTCACCGGATCCCAATGCAGCTTGCGCTTCAACACCATCGCCATATCGTGCAGCAAGCAAGTCGAGCACGCGCGATGTCCCATCTCCGCCGGAGAAATCGGCTGCTGCCGCGTGAGGATGCAGTCGAGCCAGTTCCCATGCTGGTCCTTGCTTTCGTAGAGATGAATCTCATCCGGCCCAATCACTGACTGAATAATCTTCGGATCACTTGAGGCCAGCGCCGTTGCATCCTTCAACTTCGCTACCGGGTCCGTCCCTGTCACATTCTCATTGCCACGCGAAACGAAAATCCACCCCTTCGAGCCGTAGAACTTAATGCCGTTCGGATAATCGCCGCTGATGCTCATGTGTACACCTTTCGACGACACATCATTCGGCGCATAAGTCGCCTCCGTTTTGAACGGTCCATGAACATCCCACAGCCCCTCTTTCGGAAACTGTGCCTCGCCCCAAATCTCAATCGGCCCGGTATACTCGGTGTTCATCCCCCAGTGCGCACTGTCAATGTGGTGCGCGCCCCATCCCGTAATCATGCCCGCACCAAACTGCCGGCAGCGCAACCATCCCGGCCGTCCATATCCCTTCTGCGGATGCACGCGATCCACCGTGTAATACACCTGCGGCGTTTCGCCAAGCCACATATCGTAATTGAAGCCGGCAGGCACCGGCATCTCCGTCTTGTCACCGCCCGCAGGGTCGCCCGGCAGCCCAATCTCCACACGCTCCAAATCGCCAATGCGCCCATTGCGCACCAGCTCCGCGGCATAACGAAACTGAATCGTCGAGCGCTGCTGGCTGCCAATCTGCAGAATGCGCCCCGTCGCCGTCACTGCGTCACTCATCGCGCGGCCTTCCGCAATCGTCAGCGAAGCAGGCTTCTGGCAATACACATCCTTTCCCGCCCGCACCGCGGCAACTGCAAGCAGCGCATGCCAGTGGTCCGGCGTGCTGATCACAACGGCATCAATATCCTTATTCGCCAGCAGCTCGTGATAATTCGCATAGCCCAGCGTGCCGTCGTAGTCCTTGCCGGTCTTCTTCGCATACACGCCGTTCACAAGCTGCTTGCCTTCTTCTACGCGATGCGCATCGAGATCACAGACAGCAATAATGCGTGCCTTGTCGAACTGCCAGATCCCCGGCATATCATGCGTGCGTGAAATACGCCCCGCGCCAATCGCGCCTACGTTAATACGCTTTGAAGGCGCATACTGTCCGAAAATGCTCGAAGGAACAATCGTCGGAAAGCCAATGGCAGCAACCGCCCCCGTAGCTTGCTGAATAAATTTGCGACGCGAACTAATTAAGCCTTTCATGCCTTGCCCCGAAAAATTCTTCATGGCCATCACTCCTCAATCGTTACGAATTTCGCCTGGCGCTGCGCTTTAATCACAAGCTCCGCAGCAAGCAGGCACTGATCCTGGTCCTGTGCAACGTGCGTACGGTTCACAACATCGGCCACAAACTGCGGGCCAAAAGGCAGCGACATTGGATTGCAATCGATATAGCGAGCCTGCTTGTTATCCACCACAAACAGATTATTCCCCTGCTTGCTCACGGCGATATTCGCATACTTGCGCACTTCCATGTACCCATCCGTGCCAAGAATGAACAGCCGTCCATCACCCCACGTACCCAGCCCATCCGGCGTAAACCAGTCGAGCCGCACATAGCCAAAGCCCTTGTTGCCGCGCAGCATCATATCCCCAAAGTCCTGGAACTTCGGCCGCTTCGGATGCCTGACATTCGCAATCTGCGAAGCCACAACCTCCGCCTGCGTGCAGCCCGTATAAAACAAAAACTGATCCACCTGGTGCGACCCAATATCGCACAGGATCCCGCCATACTGCTCCGGATTCCAGAACCACTCCGGCCGTCCGCCGAGACCGCCGCCCGCATCGCCGTGGCCCTGCACAATCTGATGCGGAGCAATGTTGATCGTCTGGATCACCTTGCCAATCGCGCCCTGCTTGATCAACTCGCCCGCATGAATAGCGGCCTTCACCTCCAGCAGTTCGCTGTACATGATCGCGTAAATCCGCTTCGTCTCCGCAATCGTCTTGCGAACTTCGGCCAACTGCTCCAGCGTAGTAATCCCCGGCTTGTCCGAAAGATAATCCTTGCCGTGCTTCATGACGCGAATGCCAATTGGCGCGCGCTCATTCGCAATCTGCGAGCTCAGCACAAGCTGAATCGAAGGATCTTCAATAATCTCGTTCTGCGTCTTCACAATCTTGACATTCGGAAAGCGCTTCGTGAAGATCGCAAGCTTATCCTCTTCCCCGCCCCAGGCAGCCACCAGCTCGCCGCCACCGCGCTGAATCGCGCCGATCATGCCGTAGATGTGGTCATGGCTCATGCCGCATACGGCAAACTTGATGTGGTACTTCGGCGCCGCATCCTGCTCCTGCAGCATAAGCGTCTCTTCCACAACTGAAAGACGATCGGCAGCAAATGACGAGGCACCAGACAAAGCCGTCAAACCGGCCATCGAACCAAATAAACTTGCGTGCTTCAAAAAATCGCGACGCAGAGTGGGGGGCATTCTGTCTCCTTTTATTTACGGCAACATATTGCACGATTAGACGAGCGCACGGCAACTCACTGTCATAATACTGTGCGAGAATGACCGCGTGAGTTCAACTGCACTCCAAGCCAGCATAAACGCCGCAGCGCAGGGCCCATCGCTCGCGCTCAACGGCTTGCGCAAATCCTTCGATGACGTTGTTGCCGTCGATGGCGTGAATCTCGAAGTGCAGCACGGGGAATGCTTCGGCTTGCTCGGCCCCAACGGCGCCGGCAAAACCACCACCATCGAGATCTGCGAGGGCCTCACGCAGCCGGATGCGGGCGAAGTCAAGCTGCTGGGCCTCAACTGGCAAACCAGCGCCAATCAACTGCGCCAGCGCATCGGCATCCAGCTCCAGGAAACGCAATTCCCTGACAAGCTCACCGTTGAAGAAACCATCCGACTCTTCCGCAGCTTTTACAAGCAAGGCATCTCCGCCGATGAAGCCATCCGCATCGCGCAGCTTGAAGAAAAACGCAGCTCGCGCGTCGTCACGCTCTCCGGGGGACAAAAGCAACGCCTCGCCATGGCCTGCGCGCTCATCGGCGACCCCGAGCTTCTCTTCCTCGACGAGCCAACCACCGGCCTCGACCCGCAAGCGCGCCGCAATCTATGGGATCTCGTTGATGAACTCAAGCGCGCCGGCCGCACCATCATCCTCACCACGCATTACATGGATGAAGCCGAACGCCTATGCGACCGCGTAGCCATCATGGACCATGGCAAGATCATAGCGCTCGGCACCGTGCGCGAGCTTATCGCCTCCGTCGGCGGCGACCACATCGTAGAGTTCGCCGTCCACGACAGCAACCCCGTAGACATAGCCAAACTCACAAGCATCGAAGGCGTCCACTCGCACCGCGTCGATGCCGGCCTGCACCAACTCTCCGTCACGGACCTGCACACAACAGTTCCGCGCGTCTTCGCAGCCGTCGCAGAGATGCACCTCGAACTAAGCGAATTCCGCACCCACTCCGCCACGCTTGAAGATGTCTTCGTAGCCCTCACCGGGAGGAACCTGCGCGATGAGTAAACTTCCAGACCGGTTCCAGACAAGCTCCCTGTGGCAGCTCACTACCACGCGCTTCCGCCTCTTCCTGCGCGAGCCCGAAGCTATCTTCTGGGTCTTCCTCTTTCCCATCCTTCTCGCACTCGGCCTCGGCATCGCCTTCCGCAATCGCCCTGCTGACGTGCTGCCTGTAGCCGCAACCACGCCGCAGCTCGCACAAGCCCTCGCCGCCGACAAAGGCCTCAATGTCAAAACACTCGACGAAGCCGCAGGCACACACGAGCTCGCCATCGGAAACATCCAGCTGCTTGCCGTGCAAACCCCACAAGGCGTCACTTATAAATACGACGACACCAACCCCGATGCCCGCATCGCGCGTCTTCTTGCTGACCGCGCCATCCAATCCGCCGCCGGCCGCCATGACGCCGTCGCATCCAGCAACGCGCTGGTCCACGAAACAGGCTCGCGCTACATCGACTTCGTAATCCCGGGCCTCTTAGGAATGAACCTCATGGGCTCGGCAATCTGGGGCCTCGGCTTCTCCATCGTAGAAGCCCGCCAGAAAAAGCTACTCAAACGCATGGTCGCCTCGCCCATGCCGCGCTGGCAATATCTCGCATCCTTCCTGCTCTCGCGCCTGCTCATGCTCGTCATCGAGGTAGTAGTCTTCCTCGGCTTCGCGCGCCTCGCCTTCGGAGTTCCCTTCCATGGCTCACTCCTCGAGCTCGCATTCCTCTGCATCCTTACATCACTTGCCTTCTCGTCGTTAGGCCTGCTCGTCGCCTCCCGCGCCAAAACCATGGAAGCCGCATCTGGCCTCATGAATGTCGCCATGCTGCCCATGTGGGTGCTTTCCGGAATCTTCTTCTCCGCTTCGCGCTTCCCCAATATCATTCAGCCATTCGTGCGCGCACTGCCGCTCACCGCCGCCATCGACGCCTTCCGCGGCAACATGCTCCAGGGCATGCACCTTACACAACTCGCCTCGCCCGTAGCCATCCTCTTCGCGTGGCTCGTCATCCCCTTCGCCATCGCGCTCAAAATCTTCCGCTGGCGATAGACAGGCCGGAGTTTTAACTCCGGCAACGAAAAACACTAGCAATAATGCCCCTGAGGTAAATATTCCCCGCTCCATCAGCCCTAAACAGCCGCTTTGGTATCATTCCTTCCAGCTTCGTTGATGTTCTTCAAGGAGTTCCCAGTGAAAAACACTTTGCACAAGATTCTCTGCGCCTCGGTTGCCACGGCATTGCTCTCTTCCTTAGCCGTCGCACAATCCGGCCGCAAGCTACCTGAAATCAAATACCAGGAATTCAAGCTTTCGAACGGCCTGCAGGTCCTCACGCATGAGGATCACCGCCTCCCGCTCGTCGCCGTCGATCTGTGGTATCACGTAGGCCCTCTCAACGAGAAACCCGGCCGCACCGGCTTCGCACACCTCTTCGAACACATGATGTTTGAAGGCTCCGAGCACGTCGGCGAAAAGGCGCACATCAAGTACGTACAGTCCGCCGGCGCCACTGACGTCAACGGTACCACCGACTTCGACCGCACCAACTACTTCGAAACCATGCCCAGCAATCAGCTCGAGCTGGCCATGTGGCTTGAAAGCGACCGCATGGGCTTCCTCATGGAAGGCCTCGACCGCGAAAAACTCACCAACCAGCGCGACGTGGTCCGCAACGAACGCCGCCAGGGCGAAGGCCAGCCCTACTCGGTCGCCGACGAAGCCGTCTTCCACATGCTCTTTCCCAAGGGCCATCCCTACTATGGCTCCGTCATCGGCAGCCACGCCGACATTGAAGCCGCCCGCATCGCCGACGTGCGCGACTTCCACCAGCAGTTCTACACGCCCAACAACGCCACTATCGCCATCGCCGGCGACTTCAACCCCGCGCAGTTGAAATCGCTGCTCGAAAAATACTTCGGCCCTATTCCGCAGGGCCCGCCGGTAGAAAAGGTCAACGTCACCACGCCGCCTATCACGTCGCAGAAGCGCGCTACCATTACCGATACCGTGCAGCTCTCACGCCTCTCCGTTGCATGGCTCACGCCCAAGGCTTTCACGCCGGAGTCCTACAGCGTTGACACCGCCGCTCGCGCACTCGGCGAAGGCAAAGCCAGCCGACTCGCAGAGGCCTTGGTCATCAAGTCGCAAATCGCGCAAAGCGTCAACTGCAGCAACGGCACTTATGCGCTCACCGGCATCTTCTCCTGCGACATCACCGCCAAGCCTGGCGTCAAGCTTGAAGACCTTGAAACCGCCTTTTGGTCCGAAGTGGACAAGCTGCAGAAAGACGGTCCCACAGCCGAAGAAGTCGAAGCCTCCAAGGCCCTCGAACTTACCGGCAAAATCAGTGGCCTCCAGCGCCTCGGCGGATTCGGCGGCGTAGCCGACATGCTCAACTACTACAACCAGTACACCGGCAATCCGGGCTTTCTCACCAAAGATGTTGAGCTGACCGAAGCCGTAACCGCAACCAGCGTAAAAACCGCGGCCACCAAGTACCTCACCAAGGACTCCGCCGTGGTTGTCTATTGCGTGCCCGGCAAAAAAATCCTCGACGACGTGCCGCGCAGCCCGGCCGATACCGACGCCAACGTAAAAATCGTCAACCCCTATACGCCGGAGTTTGAAAAAGCGGCGGAGTGGCGCAAGACCAAGCCCGAGCCAGGCCCCGCGCCTGCCATTCATCTCCCCGTCCCCACCGAGTTCACGCTCGACAACGGCCTCAAGGTTCTCCTTGTTGAAGACCACGCGCTTCCCGTTCTCAGCATCTCGCTCGTCTCCCGCGCCGGCAGTGAAAACAACCCCGCCGACAAGAGCGGCCTCGCCACCCTCGTCAGCGAAGTCATGGGCGACGGCACCACCTCCCGCGACCTCACCAAGCTTGCGCATGACGCCGAGCGCATCGGCACGCGCATCGGCACCGGCAGCAGCCTCGAATCCGGCTCACTCTCGATGACGCTGCTCACCACGCACGCCGCCGAGGGCCTCGACCTGCTCGCCGACGTAGCCGAACACCCTGCCTTCCGCCCTGAAGATGTGGACCGCCGCAAAAAGCAGCGTCTCGTCCGCATTGGCCAGGAAACCGACAACGTCTACAGCATGGCCCAGCGCGTCGGCCCCAAGCTCGTCTTTGGCGACAGCCCCTACGGCCAGCCCGGCAACGGCACGCAGGAAAGCGTCACCTCCATCACCGGCGACGACATCTCCAGCTTCTACAAGAGCCACTACGGCCCCGCAGACTCCGCGCTCATCGTCTCCGGCGACGTAACTCGCGCCGAAGCGGAAAAGCTCGCCCGCGAGTACTTCGGCAAGTGGTCCAACACCACGGCCCCGCTGGTCACCATCCCCACGCCTCCCACGCCACAACCCACGCATGTAGTCATTGTGGACAAGCCCGGCGCTCCGCAAACCGCGCTCGTCGCCTACGGCCTCGGCGTACCACAAAGCTCGCCTGACCTCGACACCATCCGCGTCATGAACTACACGCTCGGGGGCTCCTTCGGCAGCCGCATCAACATGAACCTCCGCGAAGTCCACGGATACACCTATGGCGCAAACTCCAACTTCGGCGTCTATCGCGAAGGCGGAGCTTTCCAGGCCGGCGGCCTGGTGCGTACGGACGTGACCGCCCCGGCGGCCAAGGAACTGATGGGCGAAATCCGCAACTTCCCCACCAAGCCCTCCACGCCAGAAGAGCTGGCCGCCGCCAAGGAAGCGCTCATCCGCTCCCTGCCCGGCAGCTTTGAGACCACCGGCTCTATCACCGGCGCTCTCAGCAGCATCTTCCTCTATAACCGTCCGCTGGACTATTACGCTAAGCTGCCCGCCAAGTATGAAGCCATCACCGGCGCAGACATCTCCCGCGCAGCCCAGCAATACCTCCACCCCGACCAGCTGATCATCGTTACCGCTGGCGACCGCTCCAAGATCGAGCCCGGACTGAAAGACGCCGGCCTCGGCACCGTCGAAGTCCGCGACATCACCGGCAAGCTGGTGCAGTAACCCTCACGCAATCGCAAAAAAGTAGGGCATCTCCAAGGAGATGCCCTACTTTTTGCAACAATTTGCGGGTAATGGGTCAGTTTGAATCTTAAGAGGTAGACGAGTAGTTTCCGGTTTGGCGCTGACTCTCCCACAATTCCAGATTCAGCCTCGATGAGTGCATTGGATTATGCACTCACCGAGATCCGCTGATATCAGATTGCCGAGAAGCCGCCGTCGACGTTCAACTCCACCCCATTCACGAAGCTCGAATCGTCTGAAGCAAGAAACAGCGCGACCGTCGCGATTTCGTCAGGTTGCCCCATCTTTCCCCGCGGGATCAGGGATTCAAACATCTTCTTCGCCTCCTTGGTGATAGCTTCGTCTTGCATCGGTGTGGCAATCGGCCCGGGGCCTAGCACGTTCACCCGGATATTCCTGCCCTTCAGTTCGTTGAGCCATGTGCGTGCGAAGGAGCGCAATGCCGCCTTGCTCGCCGCATACACACCGAAACCGGGAAAGCCCTTTATCGAAGCAACAGACCCGGTCATGATGATCGAGCCACCATCGTTGAACAGCGGCAATGCCTTCTGGACTGTAAACAGCGTTCCGCGCGCATTCAGGCCGAAGATCTTATCGAAGTGCTGCTCGGTAATCTCGCCCAACGGTGCGGCCTCGCCCCAGCCTGCGCTTGCATACAGGACGTCGATCTTGCCCTTTTCCCGCTTGACCGTGTCGAACAAACGGTCGAGGTCGTCGAGATTGGCCGCGTCTCCGCGCACGCCGGTTACGTTCCGGCCAATCTCCTTAACGGCCTTATCAAGAACCTCCTGCCTCCGGCCCGTGATGAACACGTAGGCACCCTCTTCAACAAAGCGCTTGGCACTCGCCAGCGCCATACCGCTCGACCCACCCGTGACGACTGCAACCTTACCCTCAAGCTTTCCCATAATTACTCCCTTCGGTAGATGTGTAGCATTGGTACAGAAGAGTAGATTTCTTTAGCGGTGGACGAGAACTGCTCGCGAGTCCTAATGTTTTGTCTATTCGTCCAAAAAATGGAGGCTAAATTGGACCCGATAACAGACATCTTCCGAACGATGCACGTAACCGCTTTCGGTCTACACAGGCTCGAAGCCACAGCCCCGTGGGGTGTGAAACAGGAAAATCAGACCGAAGAAAAAGTCGCGCCTTCCGGCAAAAAGATGTCACCCACAGATTTGGCGCACTTCGCCATGCTTTCGCGCGGCAACTGCTGGCTGAGTGTGGAAGGGATTGCGGAGCCGATTCCCCTAACCGGTGGTGATTGCTTCTTGCTGGCCAAGGGGACTTCGATTGTTTTGCGCGACAGCCCGCGGACACGTCCAAAGTGGAGTTTCAGCGAAATCGGGGCCAGGGCCAACGGCAATGTCGCTCATTATGGAGGGGGTGGCGCACCGACGACAATCGTCTGTGGGTCCTTGAGTTTCGATCAGGCCAGCCTGAAGCCGATCACTCAGTTATTGCCGAGCTTCATTTTGATGAAGGCCGATGAGGCACGCACGCTTGCTCTTCACAACACAGTGCAGGCGCTGGCGTCAGAAATGGCAGAACAGGCGCCGGGATCTGAAGTCGTCGCGACTCGACTAGCCGAGGTTCTGTTTATCCAGGTGCTCCGGGCGCATATCGCGTCGGGACCAGAACGTAATAAAGGATGGCTCCGCGCGATTTTCGATCCCCAAATGGGCACTGCCCTGAGTGCCATTCACGACAGTGTGAATACACCCTGGACGGTCGAATCTCTGGCCGGAGCGGCGGGCATGTCTCGCTCCGCATTCGCAGCACGTTTTAAAGAGCTACTCGAACAAACGCCACTGGAATATGTAACCGAGTGGCGGATGCAGAAGGCAATGCAGTTACTCGAACAGCGTGACAAAAAGCTCATAGACGTCGCTCGGTCGGTCGGTTACGAGTCCGACGCTGCGTTCAGTAAGGCATTCAAGCGAGTTGTCGGGGCCAACCCTGGTGAATACCTCAAACGTGGTTTTGGAGACCGGGCTCATGCCGAAATGGCGGAGGATGTTTGAAGCGGATGGTTCTGCTTGAGCCTACTATGGCGTCTGTCGTATATCATGCAAAGGTCGAAGAGCGATATCAGGCCAATGCGCTCATTGACTGGGTTGCGTCCGGATTGTTGCTTACTCGGAAATTGGCACGTTCTTTCAACACTGATTTGATCTGTGGACTCAAACTGCCTCATCCCCTTGCCCTTGCTTTTACCCCCTTGTTTCGGCGATACTTAGTTGTTGTGTCTTGCGCTCGCCTGGCTTCATTTGTCCGGCCCGCGGCCGGCAGGCTTGAGTGTTCCAACCTCCCGCGCCTCCGCAACTCTTTAGGTTTTGCGGATAAGTTCAAGACAAAAAAGGATTTTTGAAAGGAAGTATTCACCGTGGTAATGATTCGTCTGGCGCGTTTTGGCGCCACCAAGCAGCCCTACTATCGCGTAGTCGTCATTGAGAAGGATCGCGCCCGCAATGGCCGTTCGATCGAGGTCGTCGGCACCTACAATCCCCGCACCAACCCCGCGTCGGTGGACCTGAAGCATGAGCGCATTGCCTACTGGCGCAGCAAGGGTGCGCAGTTCTCTGACACCGTGGCCAAGCTGGTCGAGAAATTCCCGGCCAAGGCTGCCGAGACGGCTGTCGCCTAACGGCACCTTTTGCCTCTCTGCTCTCGCAGCTGCGGACCTCAATGCAGTTGCTGACGGCGACCGGCCTGTGCTGATACTATGCGCGCACAGGCCAACACAAAAAATTGTTGGAAGTAAGACGGTCAGGGGCACGAACATGACCCAACATGAGATGGTCGCAGTAGAAGAGCTGGTCCGCGAGATTGCACGTGCTCTGGTCGATGAGCCCGATGCCGTCGAGGTCCAGTCAGTGGCGCGGGACGAAAATACCGTCCTCAAGCTGAAAGTCGCTCCTGGCGACGTGGGCAAAGTGATTGGCAAGCAGGGGCGCACAGCTCGCTCCGTGCGCACCATTCTGAGTGCAGTCAGCATGAAACTGCACCATCGCTACACGCTGGACATTCTTGAAGAAGACGAAGAGGATTAGGGACTGGCCGCCCAGGCAACTGCGCTTCGCGCTTGTCGGTGCAACTGTGAGTGCCCATTTGTGCGCGGCTTTTGCGCACGGGCGGGGTTCCAGTAACCTAAGACTTGCATGAGCACTTCTCAAGCATCCTCATGGGTCTGGCTGGCTCGCATTCGTCGTCCCCAAGGCCGCAAAGGTGAAGTCTTCGCTGAAATCTTCACCGACTTTCCCGAAAAGTTCTCTGAGCGCAAGCATCTCTGGCTGCTGCGCGAATCCGCGCCGACCAGCGAAACAATTAGAGCACTTGCCTTACAAGCAAGTGCTCCAGCTACGCCCGCAAACGAAGCCCCGCGTGCCGTGGAACTCGAAAACCACTGGCTCCATAAAGCCGGCGGTCACTCCGGCATCGTCCTTCACTTCGCCGGCATCACCAACATCTCAGAAGCCGAAGCCCTCGCAGGCCTCATCGTAGCCATCCCCTTCGAAGAACGCGCAACGCTAGCCGAGGACGAAGTCCACATCGCCGACCTCATCGGCTGCAGGTTAGTCGATATCTCCGGCACATCTCCAGTTGAAATCGGCAAAATCGAAAACGTAGACCGCAGCGCCGGCCCCGATGCAGCCCCCCTGCTCATCGTGCAGGGCGCCAAAAGCGAGCTCCTGATCCCCTTCGCCAAAAGCTATCTCCGCAAACTGGACCTACCAAATCAGCGCGTAGAAATGGCCCTCCCCGAAGGCCTCCTTGATTTGAGTTGAGACTTGGATTGAGCCTCAAGCCGCAAATTTAAATTCCTGCTTTTGTGGAGTCATAAGGCACAGAAGTGGTCTTCAAGCCGCCGTGGGGCTATTATGTACCGCATGCGGCCGCCTCTGATTGCAGTTCTCGCTTTGTTGAATATCGCGACAATAGCGAGTCCACAATCCAGGCAACCATCGTTCGAAGTTGTCTCGACCAGGCCGAGTCAACGCGAAGTTGGGCCCGACTACAATAACCAGGTAACTTATTCCCCTGACGGATTCACGGGCCAAAACGTCACGCTGAAACGCCTTGTTGCCGAGGCGTGGCATTGCCAGCTTAATCAGATCATCGGTCCGCCCTGGCTTGACCACAACGAATACGACATCACTGCGCGCCTGCCTGGTGGCGCAAGCAAAACACAAATTCCTCTTATGCTCCGCAGTCTTCTATCCGAGCGCTTTAGCTTGAAGGAGCATGACGAAACTCGCCAGATGCGCGTTTACGAGTTAACGGTCGCGCAAAGTGGCCTCCGAATCCATCCTGTCCAACCGGGTGACTCAACGGCTGCAGGACCGGGATTGCATTTCCGAGGTGATATGCGCCAGTTTGCTGATCTTCTGGCTGTCCAGCTCACGATTCCTGCACCATCCAGTCCTTCCGAACCAGTGATAGGCCGTGGCCCGCTGGTTCCTGTTCTGGACAAGACAGAACTGCCAGGCATCTATGAATTCAGTGTTGACCTCAGGCCCGAGGTGGGTATAGACGGGTTTACCGCATGGAAGAGGGTTCTCGGAGATCAGTTAGGTTTGAAAATTGAGAGTCGAAAGGCCGACGTTCCAGTCATAGTCATTGACGATGCTGCAAAGATTCCCACCGCGAATTGAAATCGAGTTGCTGGCAGATGGTCTGCAATGTAGAAGCGTGTGCATCTGCCGGTCCGATACCCCTATCATCAAGTAGATGGCTCTCCGCTTCGACATCCTCACCATCTTTCCCGGCCTCTTCACCGGCTTCTTTGAGCACGGCATCATCCGTCGCGCGCAAACCACCGGCCTCGTCACGGTCAACACGCATGACCTGCGCAACTTCACCCATGATCGTCATCGCACCGTAGACGACCGCCCCTTCGGCGGCGGCGAAGGCATGGTTCTCAAGCCCGAGCCACTCGCAGAAGCGCTGATCAACCTCGGAATCGGACCAAAATCCCGCCGCCCGCAGGGCGATGGCACAAAGGTCGTCTTACTCTCCGCACAAGGCACGCCCTTCTCGCAGCCCATCGCCCGCGAGCTCGCTACGTGCAACCGCGTAGTCTTCGTCTGCGGCCGTTATGAGGGTGTGGACGAACGCATCAACGAGCTCTACTGCGACATGGAGCTCTCCATCGGCGACTACATCCTGAGCGGCGGCGAACTAGCCGCCGCGGTAGTCCTCGATGCAACGATGCGCCTAATCCCCGGCGTCCTCGGCAATGAAGCCAGTGGCGAATTCGAAAGCTTCGGCCAAGCCGACACCTCTATCACCACCGACGTAGAAGGCGTCCCTCGTTCCCAGCACGGCTCCGGCGGCCTGCTCGACTACCCACACTACACTCGCCCCGCCGAATTTGCCGGCCTCAAAGTCCCGCAAGTCCTCCTCGACGGCGACCATCAGGCCATCCGCCAATGGCGCCGCGAGCAGCAACTCCGCAAAACCCTCGCCAACCGCCCCGACTTATTAGAAAGCGCCGCCTTAAGCAAGGCGGACCAGCAACTGATCGCCAAACTCAAATCCGAATAAAACAAAAATGCCGGAGCTTGATGCTCCGGCATTTCTCTTTCCATCCAATCAGCGAATTACTCGCCACTATCGGGCACAGTAGCCGCCTTCGTATTGATGCGGATCTTCCCCTGCTTCTTGTAATCCGCAGCAATGTTCGAAGCGAACAGCTGAAACGCCTCATCGCGCTTCTCGCTGAGCATCTGATCCTTCGTCTGGTCAAAGTTCTTCTGAATCTCGTCCGCAGTCGGTTCCTGCTTATCGAGAATCTTCGCAACCACGCCCGTCCGTCCCGCATTGATAGGCCCGCTCACGCTGCCCACAGCCAGATCAAACAGCTGCGGAGCCACCTGGCTCACCTGTCCGAAGTCCGGAACCTGTCCCGTACCGCCAACCAGGTCGCTGGTCTTCACGGTCGCACCCACAGCCTTCGCCGCGCCCGCCAGGTCACCCGACTTCGCCTTCGCCGCGAGGTCATTCACCTTGGCCTGCATCAGCGTCGGCAGGTTCTCGTCGCGATAATCATCGAGCACATGGCTCTTCCAATCCGCAAACGTAGGTGCATGCGCCGCCTGCACACCCGTCACCTGGAAGATCGCATAGCCTTCGCCCGTCGGAGCATAATCCGGCGCACCGCCCTGCTTCGCCTGGAAGGCCTTCGTCAACAACTGCGTGCCATCCGGCAGCGCGGCAATCGTGCCCTGCTGCGCCGTCGGCGGAGTCGTCACCAGCTCCAGGTTGTGCGCCTTCGCCGTCGCCGCAAGCCCGCTCTTCGCAGCCTCAGCCGTAAGCTGCTTCGCATAACTGTCCTCGGCCTGCGCAACCTTCTGGCGGCCCAGTGTCGCCTGAATCGTCGGTAGCACCTCGCTCAGCGACTGCGAGTGCGCCGTCTGGCGCTCTTCCACCTGGATCACGTGATACCCAAACTGCGACTTCACAATGTCAATCTCGTTGATCGGCTGCGAGAAGATGGCCTTGTCGAACTCCGGCACCATCCGCCCGCGCTGCGCAAAACCCAGCTCGCCGCCCTGGTCCTTCGAGCCCGGATCATCCGAATACTTCTTCGCCAGGTCATCCCACTTGCCGCCGGCCTTCAGTTGCTTCAGCACGTCCTCGGCCTTGGCCTTCGCCGCCGCATCGGTCTTCGCATCCGCGCCCGCCGCCACCTGGATCAGGATGTGACGCGACTTCGCCTGCTCCGGCACCGAGTACTCCTGCTGGTGCTGGTTGTAGTAAGCCTGAATCTCCTGCTGGCTCGCCTGCGGAACACCGCCCGGCAGCTGATCCGCCGTAAACGCAAAGTAGCTGATCGCCCGCTGCTCCGGAACCGCATTCTTATACCGGTCCGCATTCTTCGTAAAGAAGGCTTGCAGATCCGCGTCCGAAGGATTGATGCTCTTGCGCACATCGTCCGCCGAAAGCACCGCGTAATCAAACTTGATCTTGATGTTCTGCTTGCGATACGCGTCGCGGACCTCGGCGTCAGAAACCGTGACACCGGCGGTAATGTACGACTGCAGCCGCTGAATTACAATCTGCCGCTTGATCGAGTCCTCAAAGTCGGCCACGCTCATGCCAAGCCGGTTGTTCACCAGCGACTCATACGCCTGCTGCCCGATGAACTTGCCATTCGGGAACAGCACCTCGGCATTCGGACCCGTCTGCAGAAACTTCGCCACATCCGCATCGGTCGCCTTAATGCCCAGGCTCTTCGCCTCGGCCAGCATAATCTCCTGCTGCACCAGCGACTGCCCGACCTGCTGCGTCATGAAGTTCAGCATCATCGGGTTGCCGGCATACTGCGGATAGCGCTGCGCCAGCTGCTGCCGCGCCACCGACTGCACGCGCTGCACGGAAATCTCATCGCCCGAGCGGAAGAGCTTGTTGTACCAGTGCGGATAAATCTCGGCAAAGGTGCCACCGCTCGCAACCCCGGTGTTCGAAAGACCCGGAATCAGGTAAATCACCATCGCCACGGCAAGCACGCCAATGATGACAACAAAAATGGCCTTGATAAGGCGGCTGTCAGACTGTTGCAGGAAACGAATCATGGATGGATATTCGACTCTTCTTTCTACTGCTATGTACTAAAAATTATAAAAGACAGGGACGAGTGACGAGCGACGAAGGACGAGAAAAACTGCACCGGAACGGAGGCGCCTCGTGTTTGAAACCTACACAGACAGCGCTCGGAGGGCCATCTTCTTTGCGCGCTTCGAAGCAGGAGAGTATGGGGCTAAGGACATAGACGGCGAGCATCTGCTGCTTGGCGTAGCGCGCGAAATTCCGGATTTCGCCAAGGTTTACGGGCTAAATTCCGGCACATATGACGAATTAAAGCAGGCCATAACTGCCGTTGCTCCAACGCGGCCAAGCCTGCCAACAAGCGTAGACATGCCCGTAAACCCGAAACTGAAACGCGCATTCGCCTTTGCACACGAAGAGGCACTCGGCGCTGGCCGGAAATGGATTAGCCCCGGTTATCTGCTACTGGGACTGCTGCGTGAAGATGATAGTTTTGGCGCCCAGCTCCTGCAGGAACGCGGCGCAACACTGGAAACAATCCGGGAAACCGCTGCGCGTGAACCAGATAAGGACATTGATTCAACTCAAAAGATAGTGAATTGGCCACTCTGAAAGAAAAGCGGTGAGCACTCAATCCAGATGCCCACCGCTTCTCTCGTCCCTCGTCATCCGTCCTTAGCGTTTAACGCCAGTAGTACGACCCACCCACAATGTAGTAAGGCCGATAGTAAACCGGCGGGTAGCCATAAGGAGCCGGATAAGCGTAGTAGCCCGGTCCCGGACCGTAGCCAGGCCCATAAGCAGCTGGACGGCGATACAGGTTCGGCCCGCCAGGATAGAGGCCCTGCGCCAGCCGCGCCGCTTCCTGTTGCGTTACCGGGTCCAGCGTAAGCGGCTGCTGAATGTGGAAGACCACCAGCGCCTCCGCCGGGATCCACGCCCGCGGATTCGGCGTCGCCGCCGAGGCCGCCATACCCACCGTGCCACCGCTCACAGCGCCAATCGCCGCGCCCGGACCACCACCCACCGCGCCGCCAATCAATGCGCCCACAATCGCCGTGCCCACTGTATTGCCCACCGTGCGCGGCGTCTTGCTCGGTCCCTTCACGCGGAAGACGTCCGAAGCAATCGGATACTGCCGTCCGCCCAGGTCCAGCGAAACCAGCTTCAGGCCAAAGCTCGGAGCACCACTGATGCGGTCACCCTGCTCCACATCGGTAATCACGCCGTGAATCGTCGCGCCGCGCGGAATCGCAAGGTAGCCATTCACAGCCACATCGCGAATGACCATGAAGTCGAGCGCCGTTCCCGGCACAGCCCGCTTCGAATCAATGTTGTCTGTCGTACGAACCTGTAGCACCGTTCCCTGCGCCACAGTAATCGGCCCGTTGGGAATTGCAAAGCTGGGCGCCGGCTGATAATTCGGCTGCTGCCCGCCATAAGGTCCCTGCCCGTAACCCTGCTGTGACGGAGGCGGATAGCCCTGCCCGCCACCGTTCGGCGCATACTGCGGCCTGCTTCCCGGAGCCGGATATGCCGGCGGTTCCGCGCTGCCCTGCTGCGGCGCGGGCTGCTGGTAATTCGGCTGCTGCTGTGCCTGGTTGTAGTTGTCGTCCGGCGGAGCAGCCTGCCCCGCATACTGCGGAGCCTGCTGATTCTGAGCCTGGTTCTGCGATGGGTCCGCAACCGGCTGGTCATCGCCCGGAGCAACCATGTTGTCCGCGCTGGCCGCAGCCGCCGGATCGCCCACTTTCAGGCTGTTCGTCACGCCGGAAACACCCTGTACCTTGGCTACAATCGACTGCGCCAGGTCCTTATTCGCCTGCGAGGCCACAGTGCCGGAAAGGGTAACCTTCCCCTGGATCGTCGCAGCCGTAATCATGTCATTCTTTAGGGCCTGCGACTCATCCAACGCCTGCACGACGTCCATCTCAATCTGGCCATCGCTGCGCGGGCCATTCGACGTGGCCTGCGCCGCAAGAGGAGCGGGGGATAAAGCTGTGCAAGAAAGAACCAGCGCCGCGGCAAACGCCACCGGCTGCAAACGTTGAAGCAATAAAACGGATCTCATGATAAATCTATCTCCTCCCAGCGAGGTGTTTCAGCGTACGCTGTCCCAAAGAGTTAGATGGGTTTCGCGTACGATTGGTCACTGAGGTAGACACAAAAGCCAGGGAAAAGTTGTGGCAGGAAAAGGACCAAAGAATCGAGGGAACAAGGGATCGATAACCTGCGCCACAGGTGAAGTATCTCGTCAGGATTCGAATTCAGGCGATTCCGCTTCCAACAATCCATAAATGTCTCTTTTGCCATGGAGAACCCGCACGATAACGAGTGTTTGTTCGGTAACAAGGTAATAAATACGAATGACGGGAAAACCTTGCACCGGCCAAGAGCGAAGGCCGGTCAGAACTCGATTTAAAAGTACTTTTGGACTCCCAATTTCCGGATACTGCTGCAGAATGTCTTTTCGTGCGACAGGACGAATGTTGAACTTCACTTGGCTTTCTGCGCCTTCCGGTGCTTTGTCAAAATCTTTCCCGCGTCCATCTTCAGTTCTTTCCAGAACTCCTCAGTTCCTGGAATCCTCTCACCAGAGGCCAATCCTTCAAGCAACAGGGCTTCCAGCCGTGCATCCGCTTCCTTCGCCCTCGCCTGGCGCAGCAACTCCCGCATATACTCGCTGACATTCCCGTACCCTTTGGTTTCAACCTCATGGTCGAGAAAATCCTTCAACGACTCCGGCATGGAGATAGTCACGGTGGTCACAAATAGCCCTCGCAAAGCAGAATAACAAATATTCTTATCTATTAAGAAACATCGGCAGGCTTCCCCTATTCCCTCGTCCCAATCCCGTGCCTTGCCGCCGCCAACTGCCCCTGCACAGCCAGCGTCTCATCATCCGGCAGAAAGATCTGAAACACGGTCCCAGAAGACCCGCCCGAGTGCACCGACCGGCTCCGTACTCGAACCCTCCCACGGTGCTTCTCGATAATCTCGTGGCTCACCCACAGTCCCAGCCCCGTCCCCGTAGTCTCCTTGGTCGTGAAAAACGCCTCAAAGATGCGCTCGCGAACCTCCGGATCCATCCCGGCGCCGGTATCGGCAACCGTAAACCGTACGCCGCGAGTCTCCGGATTCCGCCAGTCCCGCGAAGGCCGCGCACGCACAATAATCCGTCCTCCGGGCAGGGAAGCATCAATTGCGTTACCCAGCAGGTTCGCAAACACCTGCCGAATCTCACCCGAGTAGCAGAACAGCGTCAACTGCGGATCAAACTCCCGCTGCACCGCCACGCCCTGGTTGTTGATGCGGCTCTTGTAGAGATCCAGCACCGAATCAATCAGCTCCACCATCGAGGCCCGCGTCGGCAGCGTCGATTGCCGGTAGAACCGCAGCGTCTGCTGTGCAATCTCCGCCACGCGCCTCACCTCGTGCTCGGCCATCGTCACGTACTCATGCGCCGAAGGGTCCAGCGAAGTGAAGTTCTTCAGCAGGTAAAGAATGTTCGTCAGCGCCTCAAGCGGATTGTTGATTTCATGCGCAATCGACGCCGCCAGCCGGCCCGTCGCCGCCAGCTTCTCCGTCTTGCGCAGCGTCTCTTCGGCCCGCACGCGCTCGCTCACGTCGCGCACAATCATGCCCGCCCAGCGAACCTTCGACGGCCCGGTAATCACCGGGTACACACTCACCACCCACGTCCACGCCTTATTCGGTCCATTCGGTCCCGAGCCCGGCCCTAACCCCTCGCCGGAAAGCTCGATCTCCGTCACCGGCGTCTCCTGCGCAAACACCTGCTCAAAGGCCTCTTCAAGCCGCGCAGCGCTTTCCGGCGGCATAATCGCCGCCACCGTCCGCCCCAAATGCCGACTCAGCGGAAACCGCGTCAACGAAGCAAACGGCTGGTTCACGCGCACAATGCGCAAGTTGCGGTCCACAAACGCCAAACCAATCGGCGCATACGCCAGCATCGAGTCCAACAGGGAAAGCGTGTCATTCAGCCCCGCTCTCTGCTCCGCAATGGAAGCCACCATGCGATTGAACGCATCAATCAGGTCGCCAAACTCATTCTTCGCAATCACCGGCAGTGGAAACTCGCCCGCCCCCTCCGGCGTGCTCATCAGCGCCTTCGTGCCGCTATGCAGCAGAGTCAGCGGCCGCGTGATAAACCGCGAAACAAACCACGCCAGCAGCGTCGAAACCACAATCCAGATACCGCCAAAGATCAGGCTCGCCCGCAAAACCGAGTTCACCTGCTTGGTCTCGCTGCCGTTATCACTCTCCACCCACGCAAAGCCGCGCAGCGTGTTGTCCAGGTAGATCGGATGCACTCCCTCGCAGCGGTTGCCGTCAAAATGAAACGAGTGCGTCCCGTTGCCGAGCATTTTCGGCATCTGGGCCCGTTCTTCCGGGGTCAGAACCTGCTCAACAGCATTGCCCTGACTGTTGTAAAGAACCTTCCCCGTGGCGTCCGTAATCTTGGCGCGCGCCACACTTGGCGAATTCGCCATCACCTTCACGGCCAGGCCAACCCAATCCGGACGCTCCTGCACAATCCCTTGTGCCGCTTGCACCGCCAGCTGCGCCGACTGGTCCTGGACACGCTGCGACGTGCGCCGTTCCGACTCCTTCTCCGCATTGCGAACAAGCAGAAGCGTAAACAGGGCAATCGACAGCACCTCGATAATTACGAGGCTGAAAAGCATCTGCCATCGAATGGTCCGCGGCCACCAGTGCATGGAAAAAGTTACCCTCGAAACAACGCGAAATTTTCTCCCAAGTGTAGCGGATATGCAGGAAAGCCGTGCCGGTTACTTTGCTACCAGCGCCTGCGCAATCTGCTTCCCATGGAAGCGTCCATTTTCAATAAAAATCTCATTAGTGCGGGAACCCGCAACAATGACCCCTGCTAGATAGATGCCGGAAACGTTGCTTTCGAGGGTATCCGGATCGCAAACCGGCAATTTATCTTTTCCCTCAAACCGCACGCCCATGCTCTCCAGAAACTCAAAATCCGGCCGGTAGCCTGTCATCGCAAAAATAAAATCATTCGCCACAACAATTTTTCCGCCAGGCGTCTCCAGCACCGCCGTATCTGGCGTAATCTCCACGACGCTCGAGTTCATATACGCCTTGATCTCGCCATTCTTGATACGGTTCTCAATATCCGGCTTAATCCAGTACTTCACATGCCGGTGAATCTCCGCCTCGCGATGCACCAGCGTCACGCGAGCCCCATGCCGCCAAAGCTCCAGCGCCGCAATCGCCGCCGAGTTCTTCCCGCCGATCACCAGCACATCCGTCCCGAAATAAGGGTGCGGATCGTCGTAGTAGTGGTGAACCTTGCTCAACTCCTCACCCGGAACTTTCATGTAGTTCGGCAGGTCGTAGTACCCGGTAGCAATCACCAGCTTCCGCGCTTTCAATACGTTTTCGCGCCCAAACCGATCCGCAATCCGTATAGAAAAATCGCCATCCGCACCCGTCACCTGCTCCACGCGCTGATACTGCCGCACATCCAGCTTGTAATGCGCCGCCACATGCCGGTAATACTCCAGTGCTTCATTCCGAGTAGGCTTCGCATTCGGGCTCGGAAACGGAATGTCGCCAATTTCCAACAGCTCCGAAGTCGTAAAAAACGTCATGTGCGACGGGTAGTGAAACAGCGAGTTGCAGACGCACCCCTTATCCACCAGCACCACGCGTAGCCCCACCCGCTGCGCCTCAATCGCGCAGGAGAGCCCCGTAGGCCCTGCCCCAATCACCAGCACGTCAAACAGAATCCCAACATCCTGCCGCTCCGGCATACGCCCCGGCGCAGCATCCGGCACAGAATCAGGCGGAAAATGCGTCATACTTCCCAGCTTACGAGATTTTGCAAACCAGCGGCCAACTCCATGCCGCAGTGTGACGCCCACCATTGCCACCCAACCTGCGTCGTCCATTACGCTAGTAGCGTCCAATCTCAAGGGAGCACCCGCGCAATGACCGTAATCAAACAGGAAGATTTCATCTCGACCGTAGCAGGCGCGCTGCAGTACATCAGCTACTACCACCCGGTCGACTACATCACCAGCCTTGCCAAGGCCTACGAAAAGGAACAATCTCCCGCCGCCAAAGACGCCATGGCGCAGATACTCATCAACTCCCGCATGTGCGCCGAAGGCCACCGCCCCGTCTGCCAGGACACCGGCATCGTCAACGTCTTCGTCAAGCTCGGCATGGACGTCCGCTTCGAGCCCGCCAACATGAGCCTGCAGGAAATGGCCGATGAAGGCGTCCGCAAAGCCTACCTCGACCCCGACAACCCCCTTCGCGCCTCCCTGCTCGCCGACCCCGCCGGAGCCCGCAAAAACACCAAGGACAACACTCCCTCAGTCGTAAATGTCGAGCTGGTCCCCGGCAACACCTTAGAAATCACCGTAGCCGCCAAGGGCGGAGGCTCGGAAGCCAAATCCAAATTCGCCATGCTCAACCCGTCGGACTCCATCGTCGAGTGGGTCCTCAAAACCGTCCCCACCATGGGAGCCGGCTGGTGCCCGCCCGGCATGCTCGGCATCGGCATCGGCGGCACGGCAGAGAAGGCCATGCTCCTCGCGAAACAAGCCCTCATGGACCCCATCGACATCCAAGACCTCATCGCCCGCGGCCCCGTCACCACCGTTGAAAAACTCCGCGTCGAGCTCTACGACAAAGTCAACCGCCTCGGCATTGGCGCGCAAGGACTCGGCGGCCTCACCACCGTCCTCGACGTTAAGATCCTCGACACCCCCGCCCACGCCGCCAATCTCCCCATCGCCATGATCCCCAACTGCGCGGCAACCCGTCACGCCCACGTCGTCCTCGACGGCTCCGGCCCCGTCTACCTCGACCCGCCCAGCCTCGAAAACTGGCCTAAGCTGAAATATGACGTCAGCGGCGCAAAGCGCGTGAACCTCGACACCGTCACCCGCGCAGAAGCCGACTCATGGAAGCCCGGCGAAGTCCTCCTCCTAAACGGCAAGCTTCTCACCGGCCGCGACGCCGCCCACAAGCGCATGACCGACATGCTCAGCCGTGGCGAAAAGCTCCCTGTCGACTTCACCAACCGCTTCATCTACTACGTCGGCCCCGTCGACGCCGTCCGCGATGAAGTCATAGGCCCGGCAGGGCCTACAACAGCAACCAGAATGGACAAGTTCACCCGCCAGATGCTCGCCGAAACCGGCCTCCTAGGCATGGTCGGCAAAGCCGAGCGCGGCCCCGCCGCCATCGAAGCCATCAAGGAGTTCGGCGCCGTCTATCTCATGGCCGTAGGCGGTGCAGCCTACCTCGTCTCAAAAGCAATCAAATCCTCCAAGCGCCTGGCCTTCGACGACCTCGGCATGGAAGGCATCTACGAGTTCGAAGTCCAGGACATGCCCGTAACCGTAGCCGTAGACGCCAAGGGTACCAGCGTCCACCAGACCGGCCCCGCCGAGTGGCAACAGCGCATCGCAGGAATACCGATATTGCAGTAAAAGACGGGACCAGGGGACTGAAAAACAAGGGCGCAACTCTCGGATCAGAGCTGCGCCCTTGTTGTATGACTTGCACAGAGTTTCGAGTGCGGGGTTTTAGTCCCCTAGTCCCCAAAGTCCCTTAGTTCCCAGTTTGAACCAGCTCATTACTGTTTTCCAAACCGAAACACAAACCCGCCCGTAAACCCAAAGCTGTTCTGTATCGACGAGCCATACCCCGTCGCCACATACTCCGGTGCCAGCCGCAAGCTCACCTTCGGCGTCACATGGTAATCCAACGGGGCACTCGCCGAGATGATGAACGTATTCGAGTCCGGATACAGGCCCAGCGTCGTCGGATCAAAGCCGTTCGTATCGCCCGAGAAGTTCCCATGCGAAAAGCCCGCCATAATGCGCCCTGAAACCGCATACCGCGGTTCCGTAATAAAGCGGTACGTCGGTCCGCCCATCACGTTGTAAATACTGATCGCCGGATTCGTCACCGACGAGTTCGTCACCGAATTCGGTCCCACAAACGGCGAGCCATAATAGCCACGCCCGTCAATCGTCACACCAAACTGCTGGTTGTAGTAGCGTGTCACGCCCGCATCCCACCCATACAGCGTCACGCGCTGCAGCGTCTTGCCCGGCGTCCACCTCAGGTAGCCCATGCTGGTGTTGATCTCATACAGGTGCGAGTAGACATCATGAATCGCCTGCGCCCGGCGCTGCTCGCGGCGCGCGCGAATACGCGCCTGCACCGAAAGCGAACCCTGGTTCGAAGGCTGCTGAGTCTGCTGTTCCTGTTGCGGAGCTGAGCTGCTGCTGGAACTCGAGCTGGAATCCTGCGCAAGAGCAAGGTGCCCAGCAGCAACGGCTGCAGCGAGCACCAGAACTACACGGCGAAAAGAAAACATCGGTTTCGGGCTTCCTCTACGAAATTGCAAAAACACACCACTAGCGGCGCATTCTGTTGTTTGGGAATCTCTTCCTCAACTATTAAATCACCTGACACCACAAATCCGGGCCTTTCACACCCACCTGGCCACAAATGCTGGGCGCCCCACCTCTCCTGAAGTTGAAGATGTGGGATAGCACTCCCGCCGGTTCTCATCGACCAATGCACGGCCATTCTGAACGGGCGTTCTACTGTGGAGTCGAAGAACACGCTTTTGCCTTTGTCTTCTACTCCCTACTTCCTATTCCCTGCCTTTAGACGTTCCAATAAAGGAATCGCACCCAAAACCGAACTCCACCCTCATGCTTTCTCTCCTCCAGCCGATTCAAAGAACAAATCCAGCACTACCATCAGGCCATCGGGAGAACTCACACCATGGGCCGCGTCCTTCTCGGCATCCTCATCGGAATCGTCCTCGTGCCCCTCGCCGCGCTCAGCTTCCTCAAGTACGGCCGCATGCCCGTCGCCGTCGCGGACGAACCCTTGCCATTCGAAGATTTCGCCGCCCGCATCCCCCTCCAAACCCGCATCGAGTTTGAACAGGTTAAGAACCCGCCCGTCAAAGCTGACGAAGACACCTTCACCGCAGGAGCCCACATCTACACGCAGGAGTGCGCCGTCTGCCACGGCTTCCACGGCAAGGCCTCGCGCTTCGGCATACACATGGTCCCCAGGCCTCCGCTCCTGTGGGAAAAGAACGGCAAACCTGACGCAATCGGTGTAAGCAATCAAGAGCTTGGAGCCATCCACTGGAAGGTAGAAAACGGAATCCGCCTCACCGGCATGCCCGCCTTCCAGGGCATTCTCACACCGCTGCAGATATGGCAAGTCAGCACCCTTCTGGCCAACGCCAACAAGCCCCTCCCCCCGGAAGCCCTCGCTCTTCTCAAAGGCGAATCGGTTTCTCCCTCCCCCACGGAGGCCGGCACGCAAGCCGCCGGCCTCACCGCCCCCGCCGGCATGAAGTTCGAAGTCAAACGCCAACCCAACTAAGGACTGGCCGTCCAGGCAACCACGCCCGATACGCGCCATAAACCCGGGTGCAGGGTAGCCCACGTCCCTCACATTTGGGGACATGGAACAGCACTCCCGCCAACCTTGAGTCTTGTATCAGGACACGACTTCAGTCGTGCCGCAAAGGCCAAATAAAAAAGCACTGGGCTTTAGCCCCGCAAATAAATCTCAAATCTGTGGAAAAACTTTGCGATGAATTACGGCCATGTGTGCCGCACTCAAAACTAAGCAAACAAAAGGCCCGATTCCTAACGGAATCGGGCCTTTACATTTCCGGGCTGGAGTCCTCTCCCCCCATGTTGGTGATCATGCCTATCGCACAGAGAGTAAACATGAAAAACTCATGCAAGTCTCTCATTACATTAAGAAAATCTACACCCGCACCGTGGTTGCCAAAACAATATTCCGCGTGGAAAAACCGAATCTCATACCACATCATGGATTTTCATCCTCGTCGCACCGCATCGCGAACTTGGAATTCAACGAATCCACGCCAAGCTTCACATCCCCTGCGTTACGATGAAAAACCACAGGGAGACGCAATGCTGGAAAAGCTCTGCAACGCACTGAAGTTCGTACTCATGAGCATGGGCATCTCCACGCCGGAGAAGAAGCCCGCCAGGCCCGTAGCAAAATCCAATTCGTAGCGGGAACCACCCGGCGTCCTTTCCCACCCCACGAAGCGGTTTTTGCTTCGTGGGGTGGGAAAGGACGCATCCGCTGCATGCAATGCTTGTTAGAATCCCTTTATGCCGCTGACCCGTGAACAAGCTCTCGACTACTTCCACTCGGCCGACCTCATCGGCATCGGCATGGAAGCCGACGCCGTCCGTCGCCGCATGCATCCCGAGCAAGTAGTCACCTACATCATTGACCGCAACATCAACTACACCAACTTCTGCACCGAGTACTGCACCTTCTGCGCCTTCTACCGCCCGCTCAAGGGACCCAAGGCCGCCGAAGGCTACATCCTCGAATTCGAAAAGATCTACGAAAAGATTGCAGAAACCGTAGAGATGGGTGGCACGGGCGTGCTCATGCAGGGTGGCATTCATCCGGACCTCAAGATCGACTGGTTCGAGCGCCTCTTCACCGGCATCAAGCAGCGCTTCCCTGAGATTTGGCTGCACTGCCTCTCGGCCAGCGAGATCCTCGCCATCGCTGAGTACAGCGAAATCAGCCTCCGCGAAACAATTGCAAGACTCCGCGACGCCGGCCTCAACTCCATCCCCGGTGGCGGAGCCGAAATCCTCGACGACGACGTCCGCAAAAAGATTGCCCGCCTGAAGTGCCGCACGGACGACTGGCTCAGCGTGCATCGCACCGCGCACGAGCTAGGCATGCGCACCACGGCAACTATGATGTTCGGCGTAGGCGAAACCTTCGAGCAGCGCATCAACCACTTTGAAGTCGTGCGCCAGCTCCAGGAAGAAACCGGCGGCTTCACCGCCTTCATCCCCTGGAGCTTTCAGCCGCACAACACCGCTCTCGGTGGCCGTGGCTGGGACGAAGCAACCTCTGTCGAATATTTGAAGACGCTAGCCATCTCGCGCCTCTACCTCGACAACATCGACAACGTGCAAGCCAGCTGGGTAACGCAAGGCTTGAAGGTTCTCGAACTCGGCCTGCACTTCGGCGGCAACGACGTAGGCTCGGTAATGCTCGAAGAAAACGTAGTGAAGGCCGCAGGCACCAGCAACTGCACCACCGAAGAAGAGCTGCGGAGAATCATCCGCGACGCCGGCTTCAAGCCCGTCCAGCGCGACACGCTCTACCGCACCATGTTCCTGAATTAGCGCTGCTATGACAGTCGAAGCGCATACAGCGCCGACACACAAACGGTAGGCCGGGGATTTATCCCCGGCAATAATCCAGGCTGAAAAAGCGGGGCCTTTAGGCCCTAAGGTAGGTTTTTCGTTTTCGATTGTCATTGTGCATCTGAGTCATAATCGCCATAGCAAAGACTAACCATCGTCAAGGCACTGGCAAGCTGATAGGTTCAGGCAAGTGAAAGCCGTTCTCTCTTTCGCCGTTCTGCTTTCCGCGTGCATCTCCGCAGCAGCACAGGCGACTCAGCAACCAGCCGCACCGCAAGTCATCGACTGGATCACCGTCACCGCAAACACAAACGAAATCACCCTCGACTCACCCGACCCAACACAAAAAATCCTCGTTCGCGAAGAGCTTCTCGACGCTAATCCCGGCCGTCCCGGCGCACCCGTCTCCATTCCCGGCATGCCAATAGAAACTGCAGCCGGCGGCATCAAAGCCCCGCAATACTTCGTCCCCGGCGTAGCCGGAGACCACGGCGAACCCATCGCGCAGTACATCGCAGTCGGCAGCTATCTCGCCTCCAATAACCTGTCGGCCAATGCCCACGGCAATGGCTACGCCGACCCGAACATTTACATCTCTGCAGTCCTCGGCAGCGTAAGCACAGACGGCGGAGCCTGCACGCCCGCGGCGAATACGAATACGTAGGCCACAAGCTGCTCGACATTGGTAACACGCAGCATCCCGCGCAATACGAAGCCATCCCCGTAGGAGAAATCCGCCTCGCCATCATGCGCCCCTTCCGCAATGACCGCCTTGAACTCGGCATCAACAGCGAAATCGCACGCGGCTACACCGGCCAGACTACGGAGACTATGGCGCCCAACTGGACTCTGGGACAGATTCCCTACTGCGCCTCCGGTTCCGGCCCGAGCGGCCAGCCAACAGACTTCGACTGCGGTACAAATGAGCAGGCCGTGGGCATCCGCATGGTTTCGTGGGTAGGCGCCTCCATCTCCTGGCGCTTCGGCATCCGCAAATAGGCAGCTAAGGATGCGACTGCGCACCGCCCGCAACCGCAATTGCGTGCTTCAGCAGCGGCAAAATCGCGGCAAGGCTTTCGGTCGCACCGCGCTCGCTTCCCGGCAGATTCACAATCAGCGTGCTGTCCTTCAAGCCCGCAACCGCGCGTGAAAGCCATGCAAACCGGTTCTGCGCCGCACCCTGCGCACGCATAACTTCCGCCAGCCCCGACGCCTCGCGGTCAATCACTCGCCGCGTAGCCTCCGGCGTCCGATCCCGCGGCCCGAACCCCGTACCGCCGACAGTCAAAATCAGCGCCGCGCCATCCGCTGCCAACTGCTCCAACAAAGCGGCAATAGAGTCCTCATCATCCGGCAGCAGAGCCGCATCAATCTCCGCATCCGGCCACTGCTGCCGCAAGAGCGCAACCGTAGCCGGCCCGGCAGTATCCTGCATCTGCCCCATGGAGCAGCGATCGGAGATGGTAACAACAGCAAGGCGCATGAGCTTGATTGTAGACGCCGTTTAAGGCTGCACAATCCCAATCGTGTGCAGCCATGTCTCCACAAGCTGCGGCCATGCAGTCACAGGCAGCGCAGTGCGGCGCAGCCCGTAACCATGTCCGCCTTCAGCGTAAACGTGCAGCTCCGCCGGAACCTTAGCCTGCTTCAGTTGCAGAAAGTAGTTCGTCGCATTCTCAACATGAACCGGGTCGTCTTCCGCCTGCACGATAAATGTCGGCGGAGTTTGCTCCATTGGCTTGATCTCAGGATTCGTCGCCATTCCCTGCTCCTCATTCGCAAGGTAGCCGGGATAGACAATCACCGCGAAGTCAGGCCGGCAGGAGAGCTGATCCGCAGTATCCACCAAGTCATAAAGCCGCTTATCAAAATGTGTGCTGAGCGCCGCTGCAAGATGAGCCCCGGCAGAAAATCCAAGAACCCCAACACGTTTGGAGTCAATCCCCCATTCCGCTGCATGCTCACGGACAAGACCAACCGCCCGCTGCGCATCCTGCAGAGCAGCTGGAGATTTTGGATAAGGCCCCGTATTAGGCACGCGATATTTAAGCAGCACACAAGTAATGCCAGCAGAATTAAGCCAATCGCAAACCTCGGTGCCCTCCAGATCGATAGCAAGAATCTGGTACCCGCCACCAGGAAAAACAACCACCGCCGGAGCAGGCTCCTTTGCAGCTTTCGGCTTATACAAGGTAATCGTCGGAGTAGAAACATTCCCAAGGCGCACGAGCGGCTTCCCCGCAATCAACTGCGACTTCGCATCACTGGTATCCACTTCCGCAGGCGGATTCGCCGTAGAGCCACCAGGGACTCCATTCGGCCAGATAGGAATCTGCGTATACCCAGGCGCGGGCTGCCATGCAGGCGTCTGCGCATGCGACACAGAAGCAAGCAGAAGAACCCCAGCGAAGAACGCGTCACGGAAACGCATAAGTTGGCTCCAGAAAATAAGTTGCGAAATGCCCGGCACGGATAATTACAGCCTGCGGGCCAGCCGCACAACCGGAGCACTCGCGGAGGTGCCACCGCTTAGCTTAGATTAGAAATTGCAATGTTGAATTTGCATTCCATCTGGGTCACTGCGTTAGTTTCTCTTATAGGTCTGGCTGGCGTAATGGCCTGGCGAATCCGCGAAGGCCGCACCGCCGTAACAATTCGCAAGATCGTGATGCCGCCTCTCGGAATGTCCACCGGCTTCTGCATGTTTCTCGTGCCAGCGTTCCGCGTGCCATGGGCCTGGGCAGCTATTGCCTTCCTGGCAGGTGCAATCCTCCTCGCCTGGCCGCTACTCGCTACCTCGCGCCTCATCCGCACCGGTGAGGCCATCATGATGGAGCGTTCCGCCGCCTTCTTCGGCGTGGTCATCTTCCTTGCGGCAATCCGCTTCCTCGCCCGCGGCTATCTCGACAAGGTCATGTCCATCCAACAAACCGGCGGCCTCTTTTTCATCCTCGCCTTCGGCATGATCGTCCGTTGGCGCCTGCGCATGCTGATGGAATATCGCGCACTGACAGCACAGTAATTGCCACTATGCGTGCCCGATTCCAATCGGTACATTCTCTTCTTTCGCTCGCACCGTGGAATCCTCCGCCGCCGGAACACAAAGCACCGGACACGGCGCATTGCTGAGTAACCTGCTTGCAACAGTTCCAAGCGCAAGCCGGCCCAGCGGCCTGACAACATGTGTTCCCAGGACAATCAAGTCGGCCTGGTAATCACGCGCAGCCTGCAAAATACGCTGATATACAATCTCGGTTTCCATGGCAGAATGCATAGGAAGATGCTGAGAGCTCATCTCCTGCTCAAAATACGCTAGCTCTTCTCGCGCAAGGGGATCCTCCGGTTCACTTTGCGGGAATGCATAGCCCACAGGATCAATCGAGTGCACCAGCACCAAAGTGGAATGATGCGCTAGCGCAATGGATTGGGCATACTGCATTGCTGGAGAATTGGAACCACCAAACTCCTCCACCACAAGAATCGTGTGAAACTGGCCTTCATGCGAGGTTTTCATGGTATTTATCCTCAACGGATTTACTCTGCGCTAACAGTTGCCATGAGACTGTGAGGTATGTCACAGTTCGGGCGTACCAGCAAAAAGCGCATCTCATACCGCGCACGCGTGACTCGAATCACTGAGATGTTTTTGTACCTGCTCCATGCTTGCACTCGGGCCGTATTTGCCAGTTCCCGGAGGAAATGCAATGGCCACGTACACAACGCATCCAACCGCCCCGAGCCAGGACAAGCGCTGGAAGCTGGTCGATGCAACCATGCGGCGCATCGGCAAAAGCTCGCGCAGCCTGATCGAGACTCTCCACACCGTTCAGGAAGCCTTCGGATATATCGACGAAGAGGCGTTGCGATATGTAGCCATGTCCCTGCATGTGCCTTTAAGCAGCGCGTATGGCGTGGCCACCTTCTACCATTTCTTTACCCTCAAGCCCGCAGGCAAACACACTTGTGTCATCTGTCTCGGAACTGCCTGCTATATCAAGGGCAGTCAGCAACTGCTCCAGACAGTGCAGAACAACCTGCATGTACAACCCGGTGAGACCACAAGCGATGGCCAGGTATCTCTACTGACTGCGCGATGCCTTGGCTCGTGCGGATTAGCGCCCGCCGTTGTCTACGATCAGGAAGTCGCGGGCAAGGTAGACCCCGAATCATTGCGCGCCAAGCTGCAAGCATGGATCCAATATGACGCCTGAAGAACTGGAACAGATTGCAGAACGGGAACGAGCTACACGGCAAGAGGGTTCTATCGAACTGCGTGTATGCGTTGCAGCTGGATGCCTTTCCTGCCAGAGCGACAAGGTGAAGGATGCACTGAGCGCAGAGATAAAAACCCGCGGAATCGGTGGCTGCAAAGTAAAGGGCGTCGGATGCATGGGGCTTTGTGCCGAGGGCCCATTAATAGCAAGCAACAACGGTCAGATGTACAAACTGGTACAGCCTGAAGATGCAGGGGTGCTCCTCGACTCGTTGAATGGCGAACCGCCCGCGCGGCTGCAGTGCCCTACCAACACTCCATTCTTTCAATCGCAGCAAAAAATTGTCCTGGAAAACTCCGGCATCGTCGATCCCGAGCGCATTGAAGAGTACATTGCCCGCGACGGTTACAGCGCTTTAGTCAAAGCACTCACTGAAATGACCCCGCAGGAGGTGGTTGCCGAGGTTACAGCCAGCGGCCTGCGCGGACGTGGTGGCGCCGGTTATCCAACCGGGCTGAAGTGGAGTACGGTTGCAAAGGCAGCCGGCACAGAAAAGTACGTCATCTGCAATGCCGACGAAGGCGACCCCGGCGCATTCATGGACCGCAGCGTACTTGAAAGCGATCCGCACCGCGTAATTGAAGGGATGTTGATCGCAGCATATGCTGTAGGAGCGCAGGAAGGCTACCTCTATGTGCGCGCCGAGTATCCGCTCGCTATCAAGCGTCTCAAAACATCGATTCGCCAGGCAGAACGGCTTGGATTGCTTGGCGCGAATATCTGCGGCACACGTTTCAGCTTGCATCTTGATTTACGGCTTGGCGCAGGCGCCTTTGTGTGCGGTGAGGAAACTGCACTCATTGCTTCAATTGAAGGCAAGCGTGGCACTCCAAGGTCCCGTCCTCCGTATCCAGCAATCTCAGGACTGATGGGCGCACCTACGCTTATCAACAATGTGGAAACATACGCCAACATCGCGCCAATCATTCGCAACGGCGGCGCATGGTATGCAGGCATTGGCACAGAAACAAGCAAGGGCACAAAAGTCTTCGCATTAGCTGGCCGCGTACAAAACACCGGACTCGTGGAAGTACCGATGGGCATTACCTTGCGCAAGATGGTTTTTGAAATCGGTGGCGGCATCCCCGAAGGCCGCCAGTTCAAAGCCGTGCAGACTGGCGGGCCTTCCGGAGGCTGCCTTCCGGAATCCACGCTCGATATGCAAATTGAATATGAGTCGCTGGCTAAAGCTGGTTCCATCATGGGCTCAGGCGGAATGATTGTGATGGACGAAAGCTCTTGCATGGTGGATGTGGCCAAATATTTCATGGATTTCTGCATGACAGAATCCTGCGGAAAGTGCGTCCCCTGCCGGGTTGGCACATATCAGATGCATCGCATCCTCAGCGCAATCACGACAATGACGGCAACGCCCAAAGACCTGGCAATGCTGGAAGAGTTGTGCGACCTCGTCAAGCACACAAGCCTGTGCGGATTGGGACAGTCAGCACCGAATCCAGTAGTGAGCACGCTGAAATCATTTGCCGCAGAATACAAAGCGCACATTGAAGAGCACCGATGCCCAGCTGGAGTGTGCGGGCCGAAAACAGAAGGAGCAGACGCATGACACAGACCGGTGATATGAAAACTCTGAAGGTCGACGGACGCGATTTAAGCGCACGCTCGGATGAAACCATCCTGGATATCGCACGGCAGAATGAGATCTTTATTCCTACCATGTGCGAACTGGAAGGGCTTTCATCACCCGGCGCGTGCCGCCTGTGCCTGGTGGAAGTAAAGGGATCGAACAAACTATTTCCAGCATGCCTGACCAAGGCAGAAGAAGGCATGGAGGTGACAACAGACTCCGAGCGCCTGGTGAATTATCGCCGCATGATCATGGAGCTTTTCTTTACGGAACGCAATCACGTCTGCTCAGTATGCGTATCCAATGGAAACTGCGAGCTGCAGGTATTAGGACAGAAGGTTGGCCTCACACACGTTCACTTTCCATACCGTTTCCCAAAAGAACCAGTCGATGCCTCGCATGACCGTTTTGTAGCCGATCACAACCGCTGCATCTTATGCACAAGGTGCGTACGCGTATGTGACGAAATTGAAGGCGCACACACATGGGATGTGATGGGGCGTGGAATTCAGTCCCTGGTCGTGACAGATCTTCATCAAGCATGGGGAAGTTCCGAGTCCTGTACTGGATGCGGCAAATGCGTGCAAGTATGCCCGACAGGGGCCCTGTTTGAAAAAGGCAAATCTGTCGCGGAAATGCATAAGCGGCGGAAATGCCTTCGTTAATGGCACGTATCTGCGGCATCTGCCCCGTGAGCCACCTGATTACTTCCGCAAAGGCTTGCGACGCATTGCTTGCGGTTCGCATTCCGCCTGCAGCGGAAAAACTGCGGCGGCTAATCACATTAGCGCAGGTAGTACAGTCTCATGCTCTCAGCCTGTTTCATCTCTCGTCACCGGATTTGTTACTGGGTATGGATGCGGATCCCACAAAGAGTAATCTCTTCGGTGTGCTCGAGGTTGAACCGCAACTTGCACGCAACGGCATTGCGCTACGTAAGTTCGGGCAGCAGATCATCGAACGGCTGGGCGGAAAACGAATCCATCCTGCCTGGGTAGTGCCGGGCGGCGTAAGTGATCCACTCTCGCAGCAAGACCGTGATGCCATCCTTGCCGAAACTCCTGAAACATTGAAAATTACGCAGCGCAGCATGCAATGGCTGAAGAGTGTTGTAGAGAAATTTGCGAACGATGTCGATTCATTTGGGAGCTTTCCTTCCCTGTTCATGGGAATCGTAAAAGAGAACGGGAATCTTGCTTTTTACGATGGCAAGCTGTGTTTTGTCGATGCGACAGGAGCAACTGTTGCTGACGGGCTCGAAGCAGACAACTATCAGAAGTTCCTCGGAGAAAAGGTCGAGCCGTGGAGTTACCTCAAATCAGCGTATTACATACCGAAAGGATTCCCTGATGGCATGTACCGCGTTGGCCCCTTGGCTCGGTTGAATATAGCGCAGAGTTGTGGCACTCCACTCGCAGATGCAGAATTGCAAGCATTCCGCAGAGCCTACGGTATGACCACACTGAGTTCATTCCATTATCACCATGCACGATTGATTGAAATCCTTTACTGCATTGAACGCATGGAAGAACTGCTCAACGACTCCGAAATTCTCTCCACGCATGTGCGTGCCATTGCAAAACCCAATGCACTCGAGGGCATTGGCATTGCAGAGGCCCCACGAGGCACGCTGCTGCACCACTACAAAATTGACGAGCAAGGTCTAATTCGCTGGGCGAACTTAATCATCGCAACCGGGCAGAATAACCTGGCCATGAACAAAAGCGTATTGCAGGTAGCACAGCAATACATACACGGAGAGAAGATTACGCACGGAATGCTGAATCGTGTAGAAGCCGTGATTCGTGCCTATGATCCATGCTTGAGCTGCTCCACGCATGCAACCGGACAGATGGCACTCAAGGTACAGCTAATTGGAGCAGACGGAAGCGTACTGGACGAAGTGGCACGGTAATGACAGATGCTCTCGTGATTGCGTACGGCAATCCCCTGCGCGGGGATGATGGAGCAGCATGGATTGTTGCCGATCAGCTGAGTAGCATGGTGCGTGATTCCGTACATGTCTTGCGTGTGCATCAGCTCTCTCCAGAACTGGCCGACCTTGCGCATGATAAGAAATTAGTAATTTTCGTAGATGCATCGGCAGACGAACAGGCGGACGGCGTGCGATGTACCCCCGTGGCTGCAAAACCGCGAACGGCAAGTTTCTGGCACCATATCGACCCTGAGGAAATCCTGGCTTTGAGCCTTGCGTTATATGCAAAAAGTCCGCAAGGGTTTCTTATAACACTGTGTGGCGAGCAGTTTAACCACGGATTCGCACTCTCTCCGTCCATTGAGAATGCGATCCCAAAAGCTGTAACGGAAATACGCACATTGCTCACAAGCAACGGCTTTCTGCTGCGCTCAGAGGTTTCCGCATCAAGAATATGAGCCCGCCCTCTAAAATCCCTGCACATCATATTATTTTGAGTAGACTAGCCCACAAGTTCTAGCTGTATATTCGCCTCTTCAAGCCCGGGAGACACAGCACGCAAATGCACTGCTCCTGCGGTGTTTCCCGTGGGACGCACCACAACCACGCACGCACCGTGAAAAGTGCTGCAATGTGGCTGGCGGAAACTGGAAATATCCTTCGGATTTGCATTCCCAACTGCCGCAATTTCAGCAGTACCCGTAAGCTCAAATGACACGGGAACCACAGCATCGGGGAGAGTCCTTCCTTCCTCATCGGCCACCGTCACCATCACGTAGCTGAGATCGTCGCGACTCGTTTTCATCCTTGGCCGATCCGGAGTCAACACAAGTTTGTGCGCCGCACCAACTGTATTGAAAGTGACTACCCCGATTTGCTGCCCGGACTGATAGGCCTCAGCTTGTAACTCACCCGGGGCATATGGAACAGAAAACTCGGCAGCGAGAGCATCCTGCTCCACGAGCTTCTGTGATGCAACTTCTTTGCCATTCATCCGAAGCTTCACTTCATCACCACGTGTATAGACACGCACCTTCATGGGAAAATTTTCGAAACCAGGCCACGTCCAACTGCGTAGTTCATCGCTCCATCCCCACATACTTATGTGCTCAGTCCAGCGATCCGGAACCGGCCTTTGCACGGCCATCTCTATCTTGCTTTTGCGCCACACTACATCGCGAAACCACGACTGAGGCTTCTTGTTGCCAATCAGGTCGATATCTCCACAGTAGGAGTTAAACCACGGATAGGGCATCGAAAAACTATCCGCACCCTGCCCATTCTTAATAGTTGCGTGGCCGATTCCTGACTCTCCGAGATAGTCAATCGCGGTCCACACAAAATCGCCAAGGACGTACGGGTTAGCCTCAACAGCGCGCCAATTCTCGAATGCCTGGTTGGGAAAGGATTCCGTTCCTACCATGATACGTTCAGAAAATTTTGCGTGGTCCTTTTCATATTCGGTCCACTGGTAGTTGTAACCGCCAACATCGAGATACGTGAAGGCCGGCTGTAAGTCCTGCCAGGTTTGCCCCGGATGATCCCATGCGTGACAAATAGCAGCAGTAACCTTGCGCGTGGGATCTAGTTTATGAGCATATGCAGCCAGTGCCTTGCCAATTTCGATACCCCGCGGTTCTGCGCGCTCGTTAATTTCGTTACCGATGCTCCACAGAATGACAGATGGGTGATTACGATCGCGCACAATCATGCTTTCCAGGTCGCGTTGCCACCAGTCTTTGAAGTACAAGTGATAGTCTTCAGGATTTTTATTGCCGGACTCCCAGCAGTCAAACGCCTCATCAATAACGAGCATTCCCAGCCTGTCACATGCATCCAGAAAATCTCGCGATGGAGGGTTATGGCTTGTGCGGATAGCGTTGAAGGCATTTTCCTTTAGAATCTCGACCCTGCGCTCTTCCGCCCTTGGAATGCATGCTGAACCTAACGGGCCGTTGTCATGATGTACGCAACCACCACGCAGTTTGATGCTTTCCCCGTTGATGCGCAGTCCATTTGTCGCATCCACCTCAACCTTTCGTACACCTATATAGAGAGACGCGGCATCTGCCACCTTGCCGTTAATCTCGACTAAAGCATCTACGCGGTATAAATGCGGATCCGCTGGCGACCAAAGCCGAGGATTCTTTAACTCCAAAATACATATAGCAACCACCGGATCGCCTGTATTCGCAATCACAGGAGATTGCGATTCAGCTACCGTAACGCCAGTTACATCGACAAGCCTCAACCTGACGATTCCGTGCTTGTTTGTGGAGCCACCATTCTTCACTGTAATTTCGGTATGGATTTGCGCCGTTCTCTTCGACACCTGCGGATAGGTCACATAAATACCGTGCGCAGGAATATGCACCTCCCCGGCAACACTAAGCCACACTTTTCGAAAAATTCCAGACCCTGAATACCATCGGCTATTGCGACCAGTATTTTTTACGCGCACTGCGACAATGTTGTTTCCTTCTTTAAGAAGAGACGTCACATCATAAGCAAACTCTGTATAACCATAAGGGTGGTTCCCAAGATGGGTACCATTCAGCCAGACATCACAATTCATGTAGGCGCCTTCGAAGCGCAGTTCCGCCCTCCCTCCAGTAGGAATTTGCGGCTTTTCAAATATCTTGCGGTACCACCCAATGCCTCCCACAGTCCACCCTGTGGCTCCCTGCCCTTCGCTTGCGTACATATCGAACGGTCCTGTGCGAACAGGAGAAATGCCGTCAGTCCAGATCGCGCCTTTGCCATCGTCCGACAGCGCGGAGATATCCTCAATGCTCCAATCATGCGGAACATCGAGTACGCGCCATTTCCCGTCATCAAAATTGGCGGCCTCCGCTCCGGCTGCATCCCCGCGATAAAACCGCCAGTTCTCATTGAAAGGTTGCATGCGGTTCGGATTCAGTGCAGAATCTGTAGGCCAGGTGGCATTCGACTTTTCCTTCGTTTTTTCTGCCACGCCTGCCCGAGACAAAATAGTCGCAGCTGCTACACCGGTTATGCCCTGCAACGCCTCTCTTCGTGTCAACTCTAACTTGCTTGCCTTCACGTGCGTTCTCCACACTGCGTAATAGAATGTCCCTGCGGATGACACAAGATTGTCTCATATCCCGCAATCAGGCCAGTTCTTTAGGTCATCAACATTCGACTGCATCATGGATAAGCCAAAGTAATACTACGCCAGTTCTGGTTTACCTATTGGAATTACGCCAAAGATAAATTGCTTGCCTTCCGAGCGATTTAGAAGCTTCTTCTTACGTCTCGCACCGTGTGCCTCGGAACGTGGCTCTATACTGACGCAGACAAGGGTCGTGCTCTCCAGTCAGATTCGGGCAGCTTTTCCCTGCAACGAAATTATGAAATCAAGGCGAGAACAGATTCCTTTAAATATGCGTACGGTTGCACAGCGCGCTGGCGTATCCAGCGCCACGGTGTCGCGTGTGCTGAACGGGTCAGGCCCGGTGAAAGAGGAAACAGCTAAGCATGTACGCCGTATACTGGAAGAACTCAACTTCATTCCTAACCCGAGTGCAACAACGCTGAAGTACGGCCGCAGCAACACATATGGCGTAATTATTCCCGACCTGACAAATCCATTCTTCCCTGAATTCCTGCACAGGTTCGAAGATCTCCTCGTTGAAAATGATTTTGAGCTGTTAATCGCCACGACCCAATCAAGCCAGGCAAAATTTGTGCGCTCCATACGCAGAATGCTGATGCGGCGTGTAGATGGCGTGCTGATCATGGCCTCCGAGATAGCAACACGCGCGATTGAGCCTCTTTTCGATCACCGAATCCCGATCGTTACGATCGATCGGCGGCATGTGCAGGAAGGTACCGGAGACGTTGCAATTCACTTTGAGGACGCCTACCTGCAAGCGGTGGAACACTTGAGCAGACTCGGACACAAACAAATTGGTTTTATTGGCGGCGAACGAGGAATCCGGACGTCGCGCGTGCGACAGCGTGCCTTTGAACGTGCAATGCAGATTGTAGGGCTGGAGTGCCAAAAAGAATTCCTATGGGAGGGCAATTACCGTGTAAGCGGCGGCGACGAAGCCATGCGTGTAATGCTCAAAGCTACCCGGCACCCAACCGCCATTGTCACAGCAAACGATCTGACAGCAATTGGCGCCATGCGGGCCCTGCATGCTGCCGGGATCAATATCCCCAACGAGATGTCGATTGTAGGTTTCGATGGGATAGAGCTTGGCGATGCAATGCATCCGCCATTGACGACGGTTGCAGTTTCACCAAACGAATTGGCTAGAGCATGTGTGCGCGCGTTGGATCATCTAAAGGGAAGCATAAACAAGCGCGGTATGCGCCTGTCTGTTGGTTGCTCGTTTGTACAGCGCGGCACAACTGCTCCCCCTCGGTCCCCAAAGCGACTTCAGTACCATAAATAGTCCAACGTAACACACATAGCGATCAATATGAGCGCGAGAACCCACCATGTGCGCGACTCAGGCAGAAGCTGTCGCAAGTCGCATAACTCATAGACCAGGCCATGGAGCTGCTCGTCACTCTTGCGATCTTTATGCCTGCTGCAGAGTAGACAAATTGCAAGCGACATAGAAAAGCCATATGCCGCGGAGTGAAAATTCGTGCTCATCTGTGAGCCATACATAAAGTAATTGGTAAGTGCCAGAAGATGAAGTGTCGCAGAGGTAACAACGCCACAGATCAGGCCTGCCGTAACACCAACAGTGGTGGCCCTACGCGAAAAGAACCCCGTAAGCAGAACAGCCAGAAACGGCGCGCCGAAGAGCGAAAAAACCATCTGGACCATCTCCATCAGGTCACGGAAGAAAAAGGACAAATAAGATGCAGCCACACTGAAGAGGATACCTGCAACAATTGCTCCCCGGCTGATCCGCATATAGTGTTCTTCTGTAGCACCTCGATGCAACGATGTGCGGTAAATTTCTTCTGTCCATAACGAGGCAAAAGCCGAAACATTAGCTGCGAGGCCAGACATGAGACTTGCTAACAAAGCAGTCAGACCAAGCCCTAGTAGAAGTGGGCCGTACGATACCGCCATGAGCACAGGAAGCGTCTGATCATATGAAGGTGGCATACGTGTGCCAAGAACACTTGCAGCTCCTAGAGCAGGAAGAACAACAAGCATTGAAAAGCCAAGCTTACCGAATCCTGCAACGAGTGGAACCATTCTCCCTGCATGAACACTACGCGCCGTCAACGCGCGCTGAATCTGAACAAAGTCCGTGCACCAATAGTTGGTGCTGAGCACAAAAGCGAGTCCAAAGACCACGCCAAAAACGTCGAGCGGGGCACTGGTGGAGAAGACTGGAAGATCCCTCCAAAGATGCCAATAAGAGCCGGATAACAATGCTGGCGCGCTCATAACCGGATGAATGCGCAACACAAGCGGCAATAATCCGAGCACGATGATTAAGAGTTGAAAGACTTCGTTGTAAATCGTAGCGCGCACCCCGCCGAGCAAAACGTAAACCAGAACCACAGTGGCAGCTAGCCACGCGCCACCCGCGAATGGCCACTCGAAAATAACATGCAAAACCTGTGCCATGGCGTAGACACCAATGCCCGAAACAGCAAGCACCGTCAGTAGAATGAGCCACGCGTTTATCAGGCGAAGGCGCGAGCTATAACGGCGCTCAAGATACTCCGGAAGACTGCGCACGCCGGCTCTCATGTAAAGGGGCATCATAAGTGCCGAAAGAAAGATCATGCTGGGAATGGCACCGATCCAATAAAAATGGAATGCTTGCACCCCATATTGCGCCGCCACAGCGCTGAGTCCGATAATTTCGAGCGCACCGCAGTTGGAAGAAAAGAAAGCTGCTGCAACAATCCAAAACGGCTGCGAGCCTGTTGCATTAAGGAAATCGTTGGAACCAGAAACGCGACGGCGGGACGCGAATCCAATCAAAAGCGTGATCAACAGGTAAACCGGAATAATTGCAAATTCAGCGCGAGCGGTGAAGTGCCTTAAGGGAGCTTGCATAAATCTCGTTCATCATGCTTCTATGCGACACGGAAAAACAATCCTTCAAATTCTTGCCCATCCGCGGCCCTTTTATAGTACTCTTGCGCAGCATAATGTATACGAATACATTTCCAGCGAGGTGTAGAAATGCGATCCATTCTCCGTATGTGTTTTTGTGTTGCCGTATTATTACTTGCTACTGTGCCAAATTCTTATGCGACAGACGCTCCCAAAATTGTGCAGAAAGACGGCCGGTATGCGCTTATGGTCGATGGCAAGCCCTACCTGATCCTCGGAGGGCAGATTCATAACTCAAGTGCATGGCCAAGTGAATTGCCGCAGGTCTGGCAGTCAATGGTGGCTCTACACGCCAACACTGTCGCCGCTCCGGTTTACTGGGAACAATTCGAGCCTCAGGAGGGGCAGTTTGATTACAGCAATGTCGACCAATTGATCGAGGGTGCGCGCGCTCATGACTTGCACCTGATTCTCTTGTGGTTCGGAACATGGAAGAACGGGAACAACCACTACACTCCTGCATGGGTAAAGAGCGATACAAAGCGCTTCCCTCGCGTAATTCGGCCAGACGGAGAACCAATCGATGTCCTGTCCCCTCTAGGGAGGAATACCCTGGACGCCGATAAGAAGGCGTTTGTAACTCTAATGAGCCACCTGAAGCAACTCGACGGAGAGCGGCACACAGTGCTGATGGTCCAGGTGGAAAATGAATCGGGCAACATCGGTAGCGTGCGCGACAACTCACCTGAGGCGAATCACATGATTGCAGGCGCAGTGCCTGCTGATCTTCTCGCAGCAGCACACAAGCAACCGGGGACATGGCTCGAAGTCTTCGGTAGCGATGCAGATGAGGTCTTTCAGATGTACTACCAGGCAAAGTACATCAATGAAATTACGGCTGCTGGTAAAGTCGAGTTCCCAATTCCCTGCTATATCAACGTATGGTTTGATTACCCCGTCGCTCAACTTCCGCAACGACAAATTTCTACACCGGGAATTGGCTACCCCAGCGGCGGCGCTGTGCAAAAGCTCGTTGGATTGTGGCATACGCTGGCACCATCCATCGACATGATTGGGCCTGACATCTACTCAGATGACACTGGTCTGTATCTCGATCTTCTGAAAACCTATCATCGGTCCGATAATCCGCTATGGATTCCTGAGACAGGCAGAGGCGATAGCTACGCGAAGTTTCTCTTTGCCGCAATTGGCATGGGAGCAATCGGCTTCTCGCCCTTCGGAGTCGATCAGTCTGGCTGGAATATTCTTGGCGATGAACCGTGGGGAATGCATGTGAGAAACTACGCGTTGTTAAATCCCATGCAACGCGAAATTGCCCAACTTGAGTTTAATGGCAAGGTAAAGACAGTAATCGAAGAGACAGGACAGGCTTCACGGGAGTTGGATTTCGGTAATTGGCAAGCAACCGTCGCCTTCGGATTCCCACAGCGTGATGGTCAACGGCCTCCGGGAACTAAAGACCAGCATGGAGTGGTTCTAGTGGCACAACTCGCCCCTGATGAGTTCCTTGTAACCGGCTTCGACGTAAGCGTGACATTCCATTTACTCAGTAAAAAAGCATGGATGCACAGTGAGATTGTCCGCGCAGAAGAAGGCGCATATGAGAACGGTACTTGGAAACCAACCCGTCTCTGGAATGGCGATGAAACAGACCGCGGGCTGTGCTTCTATGCAAAACCTGTAGTGGTTCGTGTGCGCATGGGACGCTTCTAGCCGATTCCGCTCGCAGCAAAGTGCGTACGAGTGTTCCCGTCGGCAATACGACGGGAACACTCGTACGCTATCTTGATGTATTCACAACGGTTACTATCACAAGCTCATAAGCGCTCATTGTAACGATTTTTTGTATTGACAACGTTTACAAGAGCAGCGTAATGTTTCGCTCCGAGGTCGAAGAGTCCAGTCGAATGTATTCGTATACAGTTTTTCAGCACCTGTGCGTGCTAAGCCTGAAGGATACGCAGCGAATTCGAGTCAAGCAGTGATTCCCTTCCTCAAAGAAACAAAAGCAGCGGTTTCAACGAAAGGATTTTGGGAGGCAAGATATGAGATTCCACCACCGTTGGATGCCCACTGCACTGATGCTTGTATTTCTGTTCTTATCCGTACAATACCTGCTCGGCCAGGCCGATCAGGGAACGATTACGGGTGTAGTGCAGGACTCTACCGGCGCAGTGATCGCGAAGGCAAATGTAACGCTCACGAACGTTGACGAAGGAATTGTGCTGAAGACACAAAGTGATGGAGCGGGCATTTATGTTTTTTCGCCAGTGAAGATTGGCCACTATTCTCTCTCGGTGAGCGCATCCGGATTTCAAACGACTACACAAACGAATTTGACGCTAAACCTGCAGCAGCGCCTGAGCGTCAATATCGAACTCAAACCTGGCGCAGCAACAGAAACTGTCACCATCACTGACGAGCCGCCGCTGATTCAGACCCAGGAAAGCTCGGTAGGTCAGGTTGTGGACACAAAAACCATTGATAGCGTGCCGCTGGCAAGCCGTAACTGGGTTTACATGGCCCAACTTTCCGCCGGAGCAGTTCCGCCTGAAGGGTCGCGCGGGCAAGGCAAGGGCGATTTCAACGCCAACGGCCTGCGCGCCGAACAAAACAATTTCATCCTCGACGGCGTGGACAACAACGTAAACGTAGTGGACTTCTACAACGGCGCGAGCTTTGTCGCTCAGCCGCCGCCAGACGCTCTTGCTGAATTCAAGGTACAGACTAGCAACTACTCGGCGGAATTCGGTCACTCGGCCGGTGCAGTTGTGAACGCCAGCTTGAAGGCAGGCACCAACCATGTGCATGGCAGCGCGTGGGAGTATATGCGCAACACAGCCTTTGATATTCACGACTGGAATAACGAAGGCCAGCCTGTGCCTCCGTATCACGAGAACCAGTTCGGCGTGACACTCGGCCTGCCGATTATCCGCAATAAACTGTTCTTCTTTGGCGATGTACAAGCCAACCGCGTAAGCTTTAACGAAACGGGAACATACACAGTTCCGACGGCATTGGAACGCGCAGGAGACTTTTCGGAAATCCTGAATGGCAGCCTGACAGGCAATGCTCCCGTGCAGTTGTATCACCAGAGCTCAAGCGTAGCTCCAGTTGCGTACACCAACAACTGTCTCGTAACGAGTTCGTACTGCACCAGCAACGTTACTGGCTCTCCACTGAACGCAACTGCCCTGGCAATTCTGAACGATTATCCCAGTCCGAATACGAATGGCACTCTGCTCTACAACAACTTCGTGGTGCAGAGGCCAGCCGTAGACAACACTTTCCAATGGGACGCGCGCGTGGACTGGAGCATCGGCTCGAAAGACACCGCGTATTCTCGATTCAGCTACTGGAATGAGATGGGCTTCTATACACCGCCTCTTGGCGACATCCTGGATGGTGGCGGCTTCGGCGATGATGGCACGCAGAAGAATTTGGGCGAAAACTTCATGTTCAGCGAAACGCACATTTTTACACCATCGCTGACCAATGAATTCCGACTCGGCTTCAACTACTTGCACACGGGCTTCCAGCATCCCAATGCATCCAACCTGGACTTTGCCAAATCGGTTGGCTTTGGAGGCATCCCGAGTGCTCCTCTCAATGGCGGCTTGCCCGCCGTCTCGCTGAGCGGCATTTCAAGCTTCGGCAGCCCTACGTGGTCCACGACAGATGAACATGAAAATGTTTACCAGATTCTGGACAACGTAACAAAAATTGCTGGCAACCACGCATTAAAAGCCGGCGTGAGTTTCCAGAGCATTCGTTTCTCCACGCTGCAGCCGCAGCAATCGCGCGGCACCTACACCTATAACGGCGTGTATACAAGCAACCTGAATGCGCCAAATACTGGCTATGGTGTTGCGGACTTCCTGCTCGATATGCAGAACAGCGCAGGTCTCTCGAATGAAGTAACCAATGGAGACGCACGCTGGGATGACGCCGCTTATGTGCAAGATGACTGGCGCGCAACATCCAAGCTCACAGTCAACCTTGGCATTCGGTGGGAATACTTCCAACCCTACAAAGATGTAGGTGGATGGCAGGCATCCTACAACATGACCGGTCCGGCTTCTCTCAACACGACTACCGGCTATGGCAGTGGCTCCGCGCAGTACCTTGTGCCCAAAGAGTCATACAGCTACGCCAACCCAATTATCAACAGCACATCGTTTAATCCAAACTTCGGACAGGTTATGGCCGAAGACAACGTAAAGCTGGTGTGGACAGGCAACGACCATCTGATCGAAGCGCAGAAAACAAACTTTGCTCCGCGCATTGGTGTCGCATACGCAGCCGACGCAAAGACAGCCATCCGGGCCGGATACGGCATGTTCTTTGGCGGCTTGGAAAGCACGGGATACTATCCTAACCTTGGCGAAAACTATCCGTTCCAATACGTTGGCAATTTCCCGTCAGCAAGCTGCGGAACATACAGCTGTCCAACGGATGGAATCACCATTGGCAATGGCTTCGCCACAATCATTGCAAATGGATTTGCCAGCAACGTAACTAACCTGACGCTGCGCGGCTCCGATCCAAGCGCGAAAACACCTTACACGCAGGACTACAACCTCTCAGTGGAACGTGGCATTGGCAGCAATATGGTTGCGACGGTCAGTTACGTAGGCAATGTATCGCGCCATTTGCAGGTCTTTCCTGATCCAAATAACCCCTTAGCCCTGCAGAACCCAAGCAACAGCTCGCAAAACTCCCGCCCGTTGCCACACTTCGGCGGATCGTCATACACGGCATACGCCGGCAGCAGCAATTACAACGCTGTGCAGACAAAGCTGGAAAAGCGGCTGGCGCACGGCAACAGCTTCCTCGCAACGTATACATTCGGGCATGCTCTCGATGATGCTCCAACACCGCTCGGAACTACGGGCGATGGAGGATACCGACAGTCCACACTTGTTCCCATCACAATGGACTACGCGGCGCCCGGCTATGATACACGTCACCGCTTCACTCTCAATGCCTACTATGAGATCCCGTTCGGCAGAGGACGCAAGTGGGCCAACAGCAGTACACTCGCGGACATCGTTATCGGCGGATGGAGCGCAAATGCAACCTGGGTAGCGCAGACCGGCAATCCGTTCACGGTATATCCGTCCGGTATCAGCGGCCCGAACAACGGCGGCACTCGAGCCATCAAAGTTAAGAGCCCGTTTGCAACCGGAGGTTCATTCTCCGCACCCGATCCAAGTCTTGCGGCAAGCGTAAGCTGCGCGCAAAAGACACGTAATCGTGACCACTGGTTCAATTCCTGTTCGTTCATCAATCCGTGGAATACAAATGACACGACATACGAATTGCAGCACTACATCCCCAAGGATGCGGCAGACGCTGCAGCGACAGGTGCATCCATGCCGGTGTATGTAACCGATCTGCCTGACGTGCTTGGTTATCTCGGCGGCAAACGCGATGATGTAGGCGGGCCTGGGTATGAGCGGTTGAATATGTCGATCTTCAAAGATTTCCATATTTACCGTGAGCACACGCTGCAATTCCGTGCCGACGGCTTTAACGTAATGAACACGCCTTCGCTTGGCCAGCCGAGCAGCACCAACATCAACAGTCAGGGCGGCGCCATTACCGGGCCACGCAGCCTGCAGCATCTGGCTCCTGACTCCCGCTTCTTCCAACTTGCGTTGCGGTACTCGTTCTGACCATAACGCGAGCCGGAAGAAAACAATCTCCTGAATGCACGACTTTCAACAAGGAGATCCGCAAACGCGGGTCTCCTCGCTTTTTGTAATAGTCTTTTCGAGTAGCATGACAAACAGACAGCAAACGTCAACAAAAGCACAATGAAACAAGTAAGACAAGTCGCCGCTGAATCATTCCTGCTGGCGTGCATTGCCCTGCATGCCCACAACATCCTTGCGCAGGCTGCAGACCCAAATAACAGTTCCGCACTTGAGCAGGAATTTCAAACGGCCATGGCCGCACAAGACGCAGGTGATCTTGATAAAGCCGAAGCCATGTTGGCTTCGCTGCACACGCGGCATCCCGGAATCTTTGCCGTGGATGAATCTCTCGGATTGATTTATGTAGCGCGCGACAAGTTCACTGAAGCATTGCCTGTTCTGGAATCAGCCGCACGCGAAGCGCCCGCTTCCGATGTGGCACATGCGAATCTCGGCGCAGCATACTACAAACTACATCGCACTGCAGAGGCTCTGAAAGCATTTGAAACCGCCGCCCGGCTGAGCCCGCAAAATTCTGCTACGCAACAATCATTAGGACAGCTCTATATGGAAACACACCAGCCGGAACGCGCTGCGCAAGCTTTCAGCGCTGCAATTGCACTCAAGCCCGGCGATAACGACCTGATGATGGCAAGCGCACAGGCACTGGTAGAAGCCGGACAACTAACCCAGGCCCGCAAACAACTAAGCGCCATTCCAGATTCGGACCACTCAGCCACAGCACAGTCTCTGCTGGGTGAGGTGGACGAGAAGGCAGGTGACTTCCGCAGTGCGGCACAACATTATGCGCATGCTGTGGAGCTGGACCCCAGTGAGCAAAATGTCTGGGCACTAGGCGTCGAGTTTCTGCGGCACTGGACCTTTGAGCCAGCAATCAAAGAGTTTGAAGCAGCTGCGGAAAAATTTCCCAACAGCACACGGATGAAGCTGGGCCTTGGAGTAGCAGTCTTTGGTAACGGCGACTTCAAGAGAGCCATTCAGGTATTCGCAGACTTACTCACCACGGATGGCAACAATACGCTCTATGCGCAACTGCTCGGCGTAGCGTGCAGCACAATTGCGCAGGGAGAACAACCACGATGCGGCGCACTGATCCCCTACGCTTTGTCACACCCGCGAGACGCAAAAACGGCAGCGCATGCCGCAGCATGGCTCCAGAAGCAGGAGCACACGGAAGAACGCTCAGCAACGGAACAGAAACTACTCGAAAATGCAATCGCGGCTGACCCCAAGCTTGCGGAAGCTCAATACCGCATGGGCCTTTTTCAACAGGGTGAAGGACACTGGGATTTAAGCATTCCGCACCTCGAAACTGCAGTCAAACTGGATGAAGAGCTCTCAGAGGCGCATTATCGGCTCGGACAAGCATACTGGCATGCGGGGCGCAAGACGGATGCAGAAACACAGATGGAGCTATATCGAAAGTATAGCGCCAAAAAATTAGAAGACCGCGACCACATGCTGGGCCAGATTACAACTTTTGTTGTAGATATGCAGAACTGAGTCCTCAGCCCTCCACAATATAGCTGCGAAGTTGTCCGCTATATACATGCAAACAAGAAGCGGCTCTCTCCAAAGCGAGCCTCTACTTTTCTTACAAGGATGTATTCGTCCTCATCCGTAAATTTATTGGTGATTGCGAACAGAGGGGGCGCAACATCGAAACCCAAGCTGGCTCCAATCCGTGTTGCGCTCATCTAACCTGGCCACGACAGCTCGATCGGCCCACACTCAATGTATTGAAATTCGGCAGGAAGAATCGAAGAACAAGTACAAGAAGAATGCGCATAAATATCACCAAAGAACTAAGGATTGCAGTCCGGGATGAAGAGGGAATTTTTGCCCCTTCCATTCCATCACCCCACTGAGGTCTGCGGGAAGGGTGACAGTCGCACTCATACCGTTCTGCGTTTGCCGGTAAGATACTTGAATCTTGCCTTTGCCTTGCGGCATGAATACATCGAGCGCCGACAAGCTTCCCAGGTGTGGAGCAATGCGGACACGCTTAAATCCGGGCGAGTCCGGGTGAATACCTGCAACGATCGTCAGCAGATCGTAATTAGGATGCGCCGACCAGGCATGCGCATCGGACCGGGTTGGCTCTGGTGTCTCTGCCCATGTCGTCAGCCCAAGACTCAGCATCTCTTTCCATGGACTTAGCAACTTCAAGTAAAGATCGCCCATGCCCGCATGATCAATCGCGCGGGCAAGATAGAAACGGAAATAGTAACTTGCAGCGATCATATTTTGCGAGGGTGGATAAGCAGGCTTACCCGCAAGTTCGTCAGCAAGTATCGTCTCCAGGACATGCTTCTGCTTCTCGGCAGGAATAACATCGAGCATAATGCCGAGTATGTTCGCATGTTGGCTGAATTCCTGGCGCGCTGGAGTGTCGGCTAACAGTTGGCGTTTGTCATCCCAGCTTAGGCGGTACACGGTCGCAGCTGTCCGCTTCGCATTTTCCCGGTAACTTCTAGCACGAGCCGGATCGCCTACTGCATCCTCCAAATCAGCCGCATCCCGAAGAGCAGCGACAAATTGCAGTGCTTCCGGGACAGAGCCTCCATCCTTGTCCTCAGGCGGCGCGCCGATTGGGGGAAACGACCAGTCTACAAAGTTCCAGAACTCGAAACCGTTTTGTGGAAGCTTGCCTAACATGCCATCTTGACGTTGATGAGCCACAAACCACTCGATCACAGAACGAGAGACAGGCAATATCTTGCGAGGCAATTCCGTATCAGCGCGGTACATCCAGTAGTCGTGCACCATTCCAATCCAGAGAAGGGAAAAAGGAGGAATTACCTGAACTCCAGTACCTGGGTAGCGGCTCTGCGTTAACCCATCCGGCAGCACAGAATCCGCTATGGCTTCAATTGCCTGCTTCGCGAGACGGTCGTCTCCGCTAATGACATAGTCAATGAGTGCCTCGATCCGAGTATCTCCGACGTACTGAGTCTGTTCCCAGTAAGGGCAGTCCATGTGCGTTTCATGAGAATTTAGGCGGAGTGTACGCCAGCCTACCTCCCAGATTTTGTCGAGTTCGCGATCATCGCTGTTAAAGGCGGCTTTTTCCTGGAACGGATAGGCCGAGAAATAAGCGTCCAGTCCGAGTAAAGATAGGGGCTGATCGCCCGTGTCGATATCAATCTGCAAGAACCTCCATGTGCGCCACCATAGTGGAGAAAAACTGTAGCGGGCGCTGCCATCAGGAAGAAACTCGTCGTGCAGCATCGTCATGTCCATGTGCTTCCCTGCAACATCGTTCCGGTTTCCCTTTGCTCCTTTCTCATCTACAAGCGCTTCGGCATAGGTCAAGCGGATCTTCGCATCTCTTCCCTCCCCGACGATCAACTCTGGATAAGCGGTTGTAAGCGCATCACGATCTAACAGAATCGATGCGCGACTATGCGCGGGGATTCGAATGGGCTGGCCGGGGAAACCCTCAGCAGGTATACCAACACTACGGATCACATGCCCCGCGCTAATCTGCCTGTACTCCATGGGCGGCAGCATATCGGGAACGAGATGCCAGTTGTAGTCGAGAGCAGCTTTGTCCGTGTCCTCGGCAACGACCGGATTTGCGATTGGCACTGCAGGAAGCCAGTTGCTGGTGATTGGCAGAAGATCCCAGTTGGGATCGAGCTCCTTCGCATCAACACGTTCTCCTGGACTGGCAGGAAAGCCCTGGAAGCTCGGACTCCATCCATGCTCAACGCGAGCTGACCAACTTGTATTCGTGTTCGCTATTGGCTGAACGTCAGGCTCCACCCATAGCAAGAAGCCTGTGCGTACACTTATCTGAGTTGTTGAGGATTGATCGCCGAAGTTCCAGACCCGCGCGGCAATGACATTCTCACCACGCTTAAGAAATGGGCGGAGATCGGAGGTCTCGTAACACCAGTGAATCCGATTGCCGCGAGCCGGGCCTTCGCCCACCCGCTGGCCATTGACATACAACTGAAAGCGATTGTCGGCACTCACGTGAACTGGATAGCTTGCAGGTAACGCATCCAATGTAATCACCTTTCGGAACAACACCAGTTGGGGAGAGTGATCCGTTGCACCGAGGGCGGTAATCCACCTGGCGTTGGCGGGAATTACTTGAGCTGCTACTGCGATCGGCATCAAAATTGACAGAAACAAAAAGCTCGCTGCAGTTGATCCACAACACCGGAACGTGCGCAAGAGCTCCGTTCGATCAGGAAACATGCTCATCTCCAATCCAATTCAGCCGTACGCTTATTATGAATTTTATGGAATCGATACCATTTGAGCATATTTTCCTCCTTTGCGTCTTGCCGTTGCAGGAGAAGTTATTGAATTCTTAAGTTGTACATACCTACATTGCACCTTACTAGCAGTGACAGCAGGAGGGCGCACGATTGGCACAAACGACCCTGATTATTGGCACCGTTGCCATTTCCATCTCTTCGGTATAGGGTGAATATTGTATTGTTGGTTGCTTGCTGAGTGCGTTCAGTGCACAACAAAGGTTTTACCAGCCCCACCACGACATTTCGGAATAGGTATAGAACGCATCCGCAAGTGGCTTCTTCTGTAAGAGATCGCCATCTTCGCAGGCTCGAAAAATTTATGCACTCCGAAAATTATCGAAGAACTTGGTGCGACTGAAAAACCAGAGGACACAAATAGCAACATGATGAGCATCCGGAGGAATCGACCCACTCTCCACGACGTTGCCAAAGCGGCTGGAGTTGGGACCACGACAGTATCTCGCGTAATCAACGGTGGCCACTACGTCGGCCCGGAAATGCTGGCGCGTATCCAGCGCGTTATGGCAGAGCTTGGGTATCAACCTAGCGAGGCTGCGCGGTCTCTCAAAAGCGAGCGCTCACGTACCCTCGGTCTCATCATTCCTTCTATTACCGATCCTTTCTTCGCCAAGGTTGCGCAGGTCGCAGAGATCCATGCGCGCCGCGAAGGGTACGTCGTCATTCTTCTCACCTCACAGGACAGGGCGCAACTCGAATTGGAGGATCTGCAGATCTTCGAGCGTCATCGGGTAGATGGACTTCTGTTTGTTCCGCCGCGCTCCGGTTTGAAGGCTCTGCTCCAGAATCTTCGCCGGCTCTCGGTTCCGGTCGTGGCCTTTGACCGTCCGATAACTGGCCGGGATTTCTCGAGTGTCGTCTCAGACAACTTCACTGCTGCTCAAGGTGCGGTCCACCATCTCCTCGATCACGACCGTAAACGAATCCTATGCCTCGGTGGAGACCCTAATCTCTATACCATCCGCGAACGCGTCAGAGGCGCGACCCATGCCCTTACGGCCGCTGGATTGGAAGCCTTTGTGGAGATGGATGCAAGCGACTACCCATCGGCAGAAGCGGCGATCATGAAACACATGTCTTCTGAAGGAAAAATCGACGCCATCTTTGGCCTGTACAATCAATCCACTATCTTCGCTTATGAAGTGTTGCAGAACCAAGAGATCGCGATTCCGGAATCTGTGAGCCTGATCGGTTTCGACGATTTCGCGCTGGCAGCGACGCTTCGTCCATCCATTACCGTCATCAAGCAATCGGTTGAAGAGATCGCCCGGACTGCGACACAACTCTTGCTCAACCACATTGCGGGAGAAGCCAACTCTCCGCAACAGATCGAAATTGCCTCCAATCTTATTATTCGGCAGTCATGCGGATGCTCCCCGGTCCACAAGCTCAAAAATTAGCGCACGGCTCACATATCCTTGGCATTTTATTTCTCGAAGCACGACTCTGCTGTGAACTCTGTCCTAGCACCAGGATTCATCTCTGACCGAATCCTCTCCGGATATATAGCGCAACCATATCGATGCATGTCTGCGCGGAAGCCGAGGCGGATAAGGACTCCGTCACCAAGAAACCGTGCAGTGAGCCAAGCCAGCGCACCGCAGTGACGTCAATGCCCGCACGAACGAGGCATGCAGCGAATAGTTCACCGTCATCACACAAAACGTCGTATTCGCAGGTGACGACCAGAGTAGGCGGAAACAGTGAAAGGGCCGCATCGCGTGCACGAAGCGGGGATACGCGCGGATCGCTGCTCAGTGACTTTTCGGGAAGATAATGATCCCAGAACCATTTCATGGTGAATTGGCTCAGATTGGGGTTTGCTCCAAACTCTTTGTAGGAGGGTGTCGTCCAGTCGTGATTGGTTGCTGGATAAAGCAGAACCTGGCGCACCGGCAAAGGCAGCTTTCTTTCGATTGCCGACAAAATTAATGCCGCCGTCAGGTTTCCTCCGGAGCTGTCACCTGCGACTGCAAAGCGGCTTCTGTCCAGTCCTAATACCTCCGCCTGCTGCAAGACTTCATTCAGTGCTGTGATGCTCGCTTCCAGCGGAACAGGAAATGGGTTTTCTGGAGCACGCGGATACTCGATAAACCCGACCACGCACTGAGAACGCACCGCAAGCTCACAAACAAGCTTGGTATGCGTGCGAAGATCGCCGAGCACCCATCCGCCGCCGTGCAGGAAAAATAAAACTGGCGCCGGGGCTTGCACTGCCAGCGGCCAGATCAGATGCACTGGACATGCCGAGGTTTGGTACTCGAGTATCTCAACGGGATAATCGGCCAGCGTAGTAATCTGGCCGGCTTGCATCCTGACTCGCTCTTCCTCGACCGGCAAGGCACCGATGGGAGGAAGAGCTTCAAGCTCCTTAAGAAAATGTCGATCTGATTGCGACAGATTCGCATACTGGACTGCAGCCTTGGCTCGTTCTTCTGTGAGGCCATCATCTTTTCCGACGGTCTCAAGATGAGAATCTACTAAGCGCTCGCTCATCAGTGAACCTCTCCCGAAGCCGTGTTGGCTGGCCCCTGAAGATGATTGGCATCAAGAAAGTGCCAGATCCTTGAGAACGCCTCACGAGTCTGGTCGTCCGAGAAGCTTCCGTGCCCACCGTTAGGTACTGTGACCAACTCGTTCGATACCCTGGCGCGGTTGAGCGCATCTCGCAGTTGAACCGCCTGTGAATAAGGCACAGTCGGGTCGTGGTCTCCGTGAATCGTAATGATCGGTGGCAGGCTTGGCCGCACATAGGTAAGCGGAGACACTTGCCTGGCCAACTCTTCCTTATTGGATTGCGCTCCAACCCACGCTACTGCGTAAGTTCTCCGATCAGGTCCACTTAAAATTTCATTGACATCCGTGATGCCGTACCAGTTCACGATGGCCGCCACTTTCAACGGTGGCTCGCTGCTATCCGTCGGACATTGACTATCCAGATCATTGCCTGATGGAACCATGCCGGCCATCAGAGCAAGATGCCCTCCTGCGGAATGCCCTGTAACTACGATGCGACTTGTGTCCAGGTGATATTCGGCGGAGTTTCTGTATATCCATCGCAAGGCACAACGGACATCTTCAACCGCGGCAGGTGCAAGCGATGCTCCCGCCATTCTGTATTCCACGTTAACAACATTCCATCCCCGTTCGATATAGGGCAAAAAGAGATTGTCCGCTCCATTCTTATCGCCAAACACCCAACCGCCACCGTGAATATACATCAGTGTTGGAACGGCTCCCGCGGCTTTGAGATTTCTCCATACATCGAGATGTACAGGAACATTTTGGAAGACGCCATAAGTAATGTTGGCGGTGATGCCGTAATTAAACGATGCTGTTTCGGTCCAATGATTCGGCTGAGCCTGTTGTCCCCAGGCAAACATGCTGCCTAAAATGAGAATCCCAAATGCCGCGAAATTGCGAATTTCAACCAATTTTCTGCTCACTCTCAATTCTCTTCCTCTGATGCGGCCCCAGCTTTGCGCACTACCGATAGCCGCAATGTAAGTGTCTGATGAGGCGAAAGGCGTATTGCGTTCGCCTGAATTCCTGACCGGAGAATGTGGTCTTCCGTCAATGTGGTTTCTGCGATGGAGCGCAGCGGCAACGGAAATTTGAGGCTTAGCTCTGTTGCTTTTCCAGCGATCTCCTGCAGGCGAAGCAGAAAATCATCCGGGCTTCCATCGGAGCTCGGTTTCAACGTTTCCAGGATGACATTGGGCGCGCTGAGTGAAATCAAGGATGCCGTCCAACTGGCTGGGGAATGATTAGGTGGCAGCTCTACGAAATCTGATTCATCCTGATCCGATTCATTCTGCATGCCGAATTGATAAGCGGCTACAGGATCAACCGTTCCCAAAGCACCGGTGAGTGAGAACGAAAAGCTATAGATAGTTGGATAACCGGGTTCGTAGGTTTCAAAAGTGGCGATTCCCTGGTCCCTGGTTTCAGCCTGGTCGGACTTAACCATCGCCTCGGCCAGTACTCCCTCGATGGAATGAGAGCTTGCCGCCGGCGCCTCCGTGTGAGTATGAAACCGGTCAAAGAATGCCTGCTTCTGTGCAAGCATGACATGGTAGGAAGAGCCTGCAGTGTCGTCACTCCAGACCAGGGTATGTCTCGGAACTACAGCGTCATTTCGCGCCCCCGGCAGCAGTTCGTCCGGAAAACGATACAGGCCTTCCCCGTTTTCGACCCAGCGCTGAACTTTCCCTTGAAAGGAGAAATCAAAAGCAAATGCATATCGGTCGCTCGGTTTCGCGTTTTCAACAAACCGCATCTTGCTACGGTCAAGAACCTCTGTGAAATGTACCACCGGCTCATTCTGAGGTAAGGAGATGACTGTCTGCGGCCACAGCGAACCAGACCGAGTGATGACAACCCGGTCAACAACAGTTCCTCGCTCACGATGGAGCATGACGTGGTTTGTGGATTCAGGCTCTTCATAGACAGAAGAGTTGAACATCAAAGCTCCTGCATGGCCACCATCTTTCTTTTCCAGGATGGTCCTATGCACACGCAGGTCGGTAATACTGACAACATCTCCCGTTGCAGGATTCAACTCAACCCTGAAGTACGGACTCTCCAAAACAGCGGGATTGGCTGGTCTGGAATCTGTATCCTGCGCTGCTGCCCGCTCAAGCCAGTACGTGCGAAATCCAAGCGAGGGCACATCGCTCGCTTCAAGGTAGAGTTCTCCCGATGCAAGATGCTGAGAAGCAATCACAGCACGCGTATCAGCATTGCGCACAATCCATGGGCCTTGAAGAGCAGGTACTCGCACAAGGTGAGAACTGATCCAACTCTCCGGGTTATAAACCAACAGCATACGCTTGCCAGGATGTTGGCCGGCAGATACGGACGCAAACTTCCCAAGACCTGAATCGAGTAACGCTACAGCTGATTGGCGCCCCGCGCGCAACCCGTCTGAGTATTCTTTGTTTTGCTCGAGCACTTCCTGTCGGCTGAGCACTCTTGGCCATCCTCCCTGCCCGGCTCCGTTGTGCTCGTCATACACAAACAAGGCTGCATAATCCGAATCGATCTGTTGGCTCGGGTAGCGTGCAGCAAGTTGTTTCATCGTTAATAGAGACCAAAGGGTTTCGGCCTGCGGCAGAGTCTCCTGCAATGCGCGAGCATCGGCACTCATGGCCGGAGAGTTAAGCTTCACCGCTGACCACAATCCACTCCAGTCTCCCTTGTACACAGGAGCATTCTGCACACCATGCGCTTCCAGGTTGGCGAAAAACTCCGAAGGCGTAGCCACAACAATCCGAGGCAATCGACCGGAAACATTCCAGGCACGCACACTTGGAAGCAGCCCTTTCAATTCATACTCCGGTCCAATCCCATCGTGCATGAAGAGCACGGCGATGGAAGATTGCCGATAGCCCGCATCGGCGTACTGCTTAAGCAGTTTGTCGATGCCGCGCTGCATAATCTCTAGGCTCGATAGTCCCACCCATTCCCTGGGATAGAACTTGGCGTGAAGATAGGGGTCCTCCACATCGGGTGCGAGATAGTAATCGGCCATCCCCTCGGTGTACCCGCCATTCTTTCCTTGCGTTTGCCACGTCAGAACTTTACTGCCATCCGGGGATTCCCAGTAGAACGGCACTTTGCCTGGCCAGAGTTGAGCACCTCCGCCAAGGGCGGTATTCGATCCGGTAATCAGGTATCGAATCCCTGACCGGGAAAGCATCTGCGGCACACGAAGCGAGAACCCAGGCACATCGTTCATCATGGCGACAGTGGGATGAACTCCCAGGCGTTGTTCGATCCGGTTGCCGTCGGAGACGAGGCGATTCAGTTCCTCCGCGCCCATGAACTCTGTATGCATGCTGCCGAATGCGGCAGAGAGCTCCATTTGTCCGCTATGCAACAGATCCGCAAGCCGCTTGATCTGCGCGGGGTCCTTCGTCCGCTCCAGCCACGCCTCCAATTGCCAACCACTCTCGATCGTCCAGCGAAATTCGGGGTCCGACTCACAAGCTGCGATCACCGCGTCGAGATGCGGCTTGATCACATCTTTTTCTGCCTCAGGCGGGCGCAGAAATCCAAGATCCCAGTGAGAACTGGGAATCACGTAGATGGTCTGCACCGGATCGGTGGTGCTCGCCACGGACACACGCGGGAACATAACTACTAGAAACAGGAGCCATAGCAGTGAGTAACACTGGCGGATACGGAAATGCCCGTTTGTGCATGGTATCGATTCCATAAACTTGGAATTTAACACTTCAACAGAGAGAATGTCAATCCTTAGATCATCAACAACTTTTCCTGAGAATAGTCTCCATCAATAGGGGCCTTGACAGCTGCTTCCTTTCAGGCACGATATAGATGCGCATGTGGTACCGATTCCATTTATATGCGAAATTTCGCTTACCTCAAGGAACCCATTGTGGAGCTTTTGCTGTCCGGAGCCAAGATTCTTCTGGTGTCCTCGGCCGGCGGATCGTTCTGCATGTCCATTCGGGATCTAACCGTCATCGGAGGGAGAAATGAATCCAAAATCCAAGGCTATCTTCATCATGCTTTTTTCGGTACTCCTTCTTGGCGCCGTCAAAGACTCCAAGGCGCAACAGATATTGCAGGGCGCTGTTCCCGCTGCTGCTCAGACGGGCACCGTACCCGCGTGTCCAACGAATGTCTCTTCAACACCGTTGAACAGCTCCTCTAATTCGGATTCGATCGCCGGTCCGCTGGCAGTCACGGTCGGCACATCTGCGCAGTATACGATTGCAGCAATTGAAGAGAACCAGCCTCTCATCTGGACTGTGAATCAGATAATCGGAGGCGACACAGAGGTGGGAACTATTTCCAGTTCAGGTCTCTATAGTGCGCCAACCACAATGCCTCCCTGCTCCACGCTTATCCTTACTGCAAGCAACCCGGCAAAGCCCTGGATTTGGAAAAGCCTGCAGATTACGCTTCAGACCACTCCGTCTGGCCCTGCGCCAATTCCTTCGGTCGTGTCAGTCGATCAAATGGGCATTGTCATGCAGAACCCACATATCCTGGGGCGCGACGGCACGTGGAGTGCAGTGATCAACGGCAAGTCCTACTGGTCATTCAACGATACGTCCATAAACGCTCCCAACACAGAAGGACAGAACTTCATCAGCAATACCCGGTCATGGACAGACAATCTTGATGCTTCCCACGGCATTGATCTCAATCATGACCACGTGGATTCCATTGGCATGCCTACGGAACTTATGCCTTTCACCGCGGAAGAGGCGGCTTTCAACGCGGCACACGGCAATGGAAGCGGCTGCTCGACAACTATAGACCCGCTTTGTGGCGAGGCCTATGCGATATGGCCCGGGCCAGTGATTCCAGTTCCAAATTCGAAGACTGGGGAGGCCTACCACTTCTATCTCCTGATTCTGCGCGGCGGACCAATCTCCGGATGGAATGTAATTGGACTCGGTATTGCACATGAGCAGAATGGAGTGGTTACGCGCCCGATCATCACACCTGGAACGGCGAACCCGACATTGATGTGGCAAGGGACGTATACGACGGCATATGGCAACGGTGGAATGTTGCAGGGAGGCATCCTGTATATGACGGGTTGCGATCCAATGAATATCTTTGGTTATCATATGTGCAACATGGGAAGGGTTTCACTCAAAGACATCCTGAACCCGGGCGCCTGGACGTATTACAACGGCAACACGCAGCAATGGGTAAACGACCCAACACAGGCTACGATGCTGTTTTACGGTGTGCTGCCGGCAATACCCTCTTTTTCAACCCGGCTCTTAACGAATACATGACGATCTACTCGCAGACCTACACGAACGAGGTAGTATTCCGCGTCGCGCCCACTCCCTGGGGCCCCTGGTCGGATGAGCAGAATATTGTTGACGGCTTGGCCACTATCGGCGCAAATGGTGCAAACGACTATGCAGCCCAGCCTCATACCGAGTTCCAGGAACAGAACGGACTGGTGCAGTACCTAACCTATGTTCAAGATGATACCGATCTGGGCTTCGTTGGCCAGAACCTTCAATTAGTCCGCGTTACATTTGCTCCGTAGCCTCCGGAGCAAATTCTGCGTGAGGAGAATCTGCGGGGCCGAAAAGACCCGGCCCCATTCTACATTCGACAAACGCACAGTTGCTGTATTGATTCTCGGCTTCGTATGCCTGAAGTATCCAACACATTCTTGGTTAAGTCGCTTCGAACACAAGATGCGCGTTAGCCAGGTCTGCATGCTCGACAGTCATGCCATTCGTAGGCTTCCCATTCAAGCTGACCTTGTCCATAAACTGCGCCAGGTTTGTGCGATGCGCGTCAATCCTCAAAGTGCTTCCATTGGCAAACTCCACGCTCGCTTTGTCAAAGAACGGAGCGCCCAAGGTCCACTTCGAATCGCCAGGACATGCGGCAAAGATTCCCAATGCGCTCAAGACGTACCATGCGCTCATGGAACCCGTATCTTCATCGCCCGCAAAATTATCCGGACTATAAAGCTCGTTCAATACGCGATGTGCATAATGCTGGGTTCTGTCTCTTCGTCCAGCCAGGGTAAAGAGATAGAGAACATTATGGACCGGTTGATTCGAGTGAGCATACTGCCCGAAGTCCACTGCGGCCATCTCGGACATTTCATGGATTTCACTCTGATACGTTCCAACGTTGAAGCGAGGTGGCAGAGTGAACATCTGCTCCAGCTGGTTTACAAATTCGTCTTTACCACCAAATGCATCCATCAGACCCTGTGGGTCGTGCGGGACATTAAATCGATACTGCCATGCCGCGCCTTCCACATACGGCCCTCCCCATGCAAACGGATCAAATGGCTCAATCCATGCACCGCTGGCGAGTTTGCCGCGAAAGAACTTTGTCTGAGAATCGAAGATATTTTTCCAGTTTCCGGAACTCCGCAAGAACAAATCCGCATCCTGCTGCCTGCCAAGCGCGCGCGCAACCTGCGCAATGCAAAAGTCACCATACGCATAATCGAGAGTCTCTGCAACTCCCGCCTTCCCGTTATCGCTTGGAACGTAACCCAACCTAAGATAGGGCTCCAGAGAGACTCGTCCAAAACCGAAGCCACGAACCACTTCAGTTGCCTGCTTTTTCAATCCATCAAACGCTGCAGCTAGATTGAATCCGGGCAGGCCCTTGGCAGCGGCATCGCCGAAGGTGATGTCGCTCGGGCTGCCCGTCATGGCTCCGCGGTATCCGGGACAAGGAAACTGTGGAATCCACCCACCTTCTTTATAGGCGTTTACCCAGCTCTGCAGTATCTCACTGAGCCGCTCTGGATAAAGCAATAGCATCATGGGATACCAGGCGTGGTAATCGTCCCAGAATCCATGATCGGCATACAGCACACCGGACTCAGGCTTTCCCGTGTAAGGGCTCATGTGGATGGGGTTTCCCGATGAATCCAGCTCATGCCACATCCGCGGAAATAGAAGCGTACGGTAAAGACAGGAGTAGAAAGTTCGGTGCTCACGCTCGGTACGGCCTTCAACGCGGACACGGCCAAGCGCATGCTCCCAGGTTTCTGTCGCGGCTTCAGTTATAGCGCTAAAAGATCTTGTTCCAATCTCCTGCTTCCGATTCGCGCAAGCCTGGTCGAACGAGAGAAAGGACGTGCCTATGCGAACCTCGATGGGCTTACCTGCTTCAGCTTGGAAGCGGATAACGGCGACGCGCCGGCCCTTCATCTCCTTCACAGTGAAGTCCTGTATCTTTCTATCGAACTCCATGTGGAGATAGATTGCGAAGTTCGATGCGACACCGCCACGGTTCTCGTGCGTCAGCGCGGTCACAATTCCTGATGTCACATCGCACGATGCTTCGGCGCTTTCGCCGGGCAGATCAATCAAGAGCCCCGTCGCGCCCGCATCCTCAAACGCGAATCGCATCACACAGCAGCGCGCTGTCGGTACCAGCTCCAGCAGGCAGCGATATCGCATCAGCCGCAGCTTCATATATGCTGGGCTGATCTCGAGTTCCCGCGGGCGGTACGACGAGGAACGACCTTCGGCATCCAGTGCAGGATCACCACGGAAAGGCAGAAACGTAGCATATCCATAGTCGCCGAGCCATGGGCTCAACTGGTGCGTCAAACGAACCCCTTGGAATCGGCAGCTGTCAGGCTCAAAGAACCAGCCGGGCCTGTCATGCGATTGAAGCGTCCAATGCGCCATGCCGAATGGCAAAGCAACGATCGGCAGCGTATTCCCGCGTGAGAACTCGAAGGTCGAGTTCGTTCCTTGCATGGGATTAACCAAAGACAGAAGCTGTCTTGTGTCCATCGCACCGGCATGCTTGGGACGGGAAGAATTAGAATCGCTCTCCAGCGATTGCGTCGCTCCGGCTGGCCCCGCCACGGAAGCAATTGTGGTTAGCGCGGAAGCAAACTGGATGAACTTGCGGCGAGTAGTGGAAAACTCCGAGGACATTCGGTTCTAACCGTTCCGTTCCAGATTTATCTGTACATAATTTCGCGGGCGAAATGCTTCAAGGCAGAGGCACAGACTCAAACCCTGACAACTATACATCACAGGACAAACAACAAGAGCCCGAGTATGCTGGCTGAAATGAACTCCAGCAAGGATATTCGGGCCCTTGCGTCGCATAGGTCAAAAAGTTAACTTCGTCGATATTTGTATCTGCCGTGACGTACCTTGGCCGACGAGATTACCGATCGTCGAATAGCTTGCTCCAAAGGAGTAGCCATTCAGCTGGCTTCCCGGATTGGAGAAATTCGGGTGATTCAGGATATTGAATGCCTCACCGCGCAGTTCCCAGTTCAGATGGTCAGTCAGTTTAGTGACCTTCACTACGCCGATATCCGGTTGGAAGTAGTTCGGTCCACGTCCGTAGTTGCGCGGGCAGGTACCAAAAGCCAGCTTGGGAGGCGTAAACGCCGCGGTGTTGAACTGATTGCTGATCGACCAGTCCTTCGCTCGCGGAGACACGCCGGGGACACAGTCCGGCCGTATGCTGGGCGAAGTAGGGTCGTATCCGTTGTAAGAAAAGTTGACGGGATTGCCGGTTCGACCCTGCACAATGGCTGTGAATTGCCAACCGCTTGCCAGGCGCTCGGGGCCAATCGGAAGCCTATGTGCGCTGTAAAAGGCTCCAATGGAATAGGAGTTGCGTAAATCAATATCGCCCTGCGACCAGTCGGACTTAATATCGTACGGGTTCTGATAGGCCTCAAAGAGTCCCAGGAAATCATCGAACTCGTGAGCCCAGTTGTAGCTAGCCGTGAGGTTCAGCCCGTGTGTGTTGGTGCGGACGCTGACATTCATGGCGTTGTAGTTCGACGAAGCAAACTGGCTTGCGTAATTGATGCTGCCCCACGCGTTGCTGAGAGCGTATTGGATCGGGTCATTCTGCCCAATAGCAGTACCGCCAGGGCAGTTCACCGTGCGAGGCTCACCGTTTGGACAGTTCGGTAGAGCAACATTGAGGTTGTAGCCGCCACTCAGATGCAAGCCGCGGTTACCGCGATAGGCAAGGGTTAGCACAGTGTTTTTGGCAACCTGTTGCTCGACAGCCAGGCTCCATTGTTCTGAGTAAGAGTCCTTCTGGTGCGAATCAAAGGCAGTAACACTGACCGGAGCCTGGGGCTCGCAGACGGGAACAGTAGTAGGCAACGGATACTGAACCGTGGTGATCTTTGGAGTGCAATTAAGGTTAGCTAACAGGTTGATGGAAAGGTTCTCTTCGTTGTTGGTGGCAATATTCAGCGGACTTCCGGGCGCGATGGGCAGATAAAACAGGCCGAAGCCCCCCTTGAGCGTGGTCAGCCCCTTGCCGTACGGGTCCCAGTTAAATCCGACACGCGGAGCCCAGTCAACATACGACGGAGCGTAAAGCTGCGTGCCCGGCTTATCGAGCGAAAGCGTGGGAATGTTGAAGTTCTGGATTGTCTTCCCTTCGTCATGGAGCACCGAGTTGAACTCATAGCGAATTCCCAGGTTGAGCGTCAGGCGGCGCGTGAGCTTCATGTCATCATTGATGAAATAGGCCGACATGACGTTCTTCATGTGCGTCATGGGATAGCCAAGAATCGAATATCCCTCGCCATTATTCTGCAGGAAACCTTCGGGGCCGCCGGATGGATCGATGCAGCCGTTAGTGCCCTGCGGCTGCCCGTTGCAGGGAAGATCGGTTGCGGCTTCGACGGTCGGACCTCCGAAGTAAGTGATCGAGTCCTGCGCATCCAGCTCACGCCCAACATTGTTCCAGCGGAAATCGACGCCGAAACGAAACTGGTTTCTTCCCATGATCTTCGTAGCAGTATCCATTAGCTCGTAGCTGACCGACGGCTCATCGGAAGGAAAGAGATCAGGAGAAGGCGTCAAGCCCAGTCCAATGCTACAGAAGAAACAGCCCCACGACGGAAACCCCGGCTCCCCCGCAGTCTGGTGAGAGTGCGGATTGTTCAGGTTGAACCCCAGTTCATTCAGAAAGGTCTGCGAACCGGTATAGTTCCACGTGGCTTTGCCTAGCTTGGATATCTCCGGCGCGTCTTCATTTTGGCCTTCAGCGAGGCCATAACTCTGATAGGTATTGCTCTGGTTGTAGTTGTATCGAACCGCAAAGTTATTCTTAGGCGACGACACATAATCCAACTTCAAGGCATACGTGTTTTCGTTGATATCGCTGTAGGTGGTGCCAGTGATGGCATCGAACCAGTAGCTGTATATCGTGTGGTTGACAGTCTTTGCCGGCCCGGCATTTCCATGCGGAATCTTGGCGATCACCGGCGCCAACGCAGGTACAGCCTTTTGACGCATGGCGTCGTTCAGTACCAGGCTCGTGCCGGTGACAATATTCGTCACCCTCTGGCGCTCGCCTTCGTAGTTGCCGAAAAAGAAAAGTTTGTTATGGAAGATCGGCCCTCCAAGATTGCCGCCAAACTGATTCAGCCGCAGAGGCACAGCCTCGCCGGTGTTGAAATAATTCTTGGCATCAAGGGCGTCATTACGCACAAACTCAAACACCTCGCCGTGCAGGTTGTTGCTCCCCGACTTCGTGATGATATTGACGATCTCGCCGATCGCGCGGCCGTACTCAGCCGAATAATCCGAGGAGAGCACTTTGACTTCCTGGACGTTGTCCACACTCGAGCGGGTGATACGCGCATTGCCGCGGCCGAAGGTGCTGAAGGTTACATTGCCGTCGACGCGGGTAGCATCACCGCCGTCCAGAAGCATGTTCGCTCCGAACTGGCCGCTTGGAAAACCTCCCAGCGAATCCTGGTTGACATTGCTGCCCGTATTTTGAATCGCGCCTGGCACCAGGGTTAGCAGGTCCGTAATATCCCGGCCGTTAATCGGGAGCTTGCTCACCTGATCGGCGTTGATCGTGGTGCCCAGATTACTGGTTTCCGTGTCCGCCTGGATATTTTCCGCCTGGACGGTAATCGACTCGCTCACGCTACCAACATCAAGCACGGCGTTTTCGGCGATGCTGTCATTCGCATGCAGAACAACACCTTCGATCGTGGTGGTTCGAAAACCCTGTTTTGAAAATTTCAGCCGATAGATGCTGACGGCGAGTGAAGGAGCAAAATACTCACCCTTAGAATTGGTAATCGTCTTGAAAGAACGATTCGTCTTTGCGTCGGTGATGACAACAGTCGCACTTGAAACAACAGCTCCGGTGCGGTCGGAAACTACGCCTGCAATGGTACTGGTATCGAGTTGAGCATGCGCCGCTGCGCAAAACAGCACGAAGGCGGCGAGCATGAATAGCAGGTGCGGCCGCAATCCTGAGAAAGCCCTCGTTGCAGAGTGGAATCCAGACATGCTTCCCGCACGCGCGTCTGACCTCAAACAGAAATCAATTGACATAACAGCCGTTTGCCTTTCCTCGGAATCGGATTTTTCTTCACCTATTATGGTACCGGTTCCATGCGCACACCATATAACTCTTACCTTGAATTGATTGTCAAGTGGATTCCTGATAAAACTTCCTTCGTTCGATGCTCAACAAAACGGTTTAATTGAAAACAAGTCATTTATTATTAATGATATAAGCAAAACAATTTGCTGATCCCGTTTGATCATTCAATCCATGGATTGTGTATAAAAGCTTCGTCCGTGACCTGCTTGAGAGGCGCCGCCGTGCACGTCAGCTAAAGCAGGAAAAAAGCAGATAACTTGGAATCGTTTTCATGCAAATGAAGACGATTTCCCGGTACGCCAGGCACATCAGCTGACCGCGAACACCGACCCGCCTACTGGCACCTTCCCGCATCCTCTTCGAGCTAAGAGTTTGAAGCTCGGATACTAAAACGGCACAGGGCGGCTTTTCTCCCTCTAGAGAAAAGCGCCCTGTGCCGTCATTGGAAAATATTCGAATCAGTAAATTTCTTTATTTTTCCCCAATCGGCGCCAACTCAAACCGATGCGGCACAGGCTGCGCGACCTCTCGCATCTTCGTCGCAACAGCATCGTCGAGACGGTCGAGAGCACCGCTCGCCGGCCCTGCTTCCGGCAGTGAGTATTCCGCAAGTGGCACATCGATATTCCTCCACCGGTCATAATGAATCTCTTCCCGCAAATTGGCCAGACTGTAAACCTTCATTGCCTGCTCAGTGGCCGGCGTTTTCAGCAGCGCAAGGTTAATGCCCGCTGCGAGCTGGTCGTTGTTGAACGCCCCCACCGATGCTCCATCGATCTTCAGCGAATAGGTCCCGCTCCGCAGACCCTCTACCTTGAGCAGTTGCTGGTTGAGCGAAGCAGTAATATCGGAGCTTCGAATCGACAACTCCACCGCAGGCCCTCCGCCCCACATCCCTTCCCATTGCTTGAAAGGAAGCGGCAACGAATCGTCCAGTTCTGTCCAGGAGATTGCATGGCCCGGAGTGATATTGGAAATCTTTGCAAACTGCACCGATTCCACCTTAGCCGCGCCATTCGACACCTTCAGCGCTACCTCCGAGACCACCGGCCTAGCTCCCCACGCCTTTAACAGGCCTTCAGCCAGAATCAAGCTACCGCCAAACGAGGGGTGAATATGGTCGGGAAGTATCTGCTTCGCGTTCTCCGGATCAAGCTCCTGCGCCCGAATAAGGGTCTTAACCATCTCCGAATTGGCATCGGCGAGATTCACACCCAACTCGCTGGCATGATTGGCAATCCATTTACCATAGCTGCGCATGACTTGGTTGTAAGTAACATCAGGCGCCACGGGAAACGCCGGCGGTCGCGTCACGTCATCGTAAGGCGATGGCTCGATAGCCCAAATCTGTGTCTGTGGCAGAGTCGTTCGTATGGATTCGACAATGTGCTTGTACCCGGTGAAGTATTTTTCATCGCTGCTTTCGGTTTCCGCTTTGTATCCACCATCATTCATGCCCAACATGATGGTGACAACATTCGGCCGATAAGCAAACACATCCCGTTGCAGGCGTGTATCAATCAGTCCGCCACCACCGCCGTTCACCGTATCGCCACCCCAGCCTGAGTTCACGAAGTTGACGGCAAGATGAGGATACCGAGTGACGACATACGTTTCGGCGATCGCGGTATATTGCCGCAGATCGGTGATGCTGTCGCCGTAAAAAAGTACCTTGTCCCCGCTCTTCAGCTTGAACGTATCGTCAGCAGCCCATGCGCCTTGCACAGCCACAAAGAAGGCTAGAATCAAAATCGTAATCCTGCGCATTTTCACTCCCCTGTATGAAGCCTGTTGAATGGCCTTGTACTGCCGTGAGAAGCCAACAGATTGAAATCAGGAGGCGCTATGCCTCCAACTGTTGCTGAAGCTGCTCCAAGGTCAGTTGCTTTGTCTCGGGATAGACCGTCAGCACCACTACGAACTGAACAGCCATCATCACTGCAAAGAAGACAAAAGGATAAGCACTGCTTCGCGCCGCAACTGCCGGAAACACTCCCGAAACGATGGCATTCATGATCCAGTGCGCCGATGAACCAACGCTCTGCCCTTTCGATCGCACTCGGTTGGAAAATACCTCGCTGATGAACACCCAGATCACCGCGCCCTGCGATATGGCAAATGAAAAGGTGTATGCGGTCAGCGATGGAAAAAGTAGATACTGCGGCATTCTATGAAACATGATCGCTGCAATCGAGAAAAGTGCAATCACCATTCCTACCGATCCTGCAAGCAGCAACTTCTTTCTCCCAACCTTGTCGATCACGCTGATTGCGACTGCCGTGGCAATCAGGTTCATCAGCCCAACAGCGACCGCCTGCAGCCCTGACGACATTCCTCCATATCCACCAGCGGCGAAGATGTCATTGAGGTAGTAGAGAATCGCATTAATGCCGGAGAGCTGATTGAATATGCCCATCGACATTGCCAGAAAGATGGGAAATGCGTATTTGCGCTGCAACAGGCGTTCGGCCTTTTCAATTCTTTCCTCCCCCATCGATGTCCGAATCTGTTCGAGTTCCTGCAATGGATCGTCGATCTCTACCAACTGGAGTACTGACAGCGCCTCAGCATCCCTGTTCTGCGCAACCAGCCAGCGCGCACTTTCGGGTACATTCAGAAGAAGCAAAAAGAAAATCAGCGCGGGAATGCCCGCAATCCCCAACTCAAATCGCCAGCCCCATGCTCCCAGCGCCAGGCTCGTAATCACAAAATTCGAGAAATACGCTAAAAGCACCCCGATCACAACATTAATTTGAAACAGGCCCACAAGCCTTCCCCGCCATCTCGGCGGTGCAAGCTCCGTCATATACACGGGGCCGAGTACTGACGAACCTCCGATTCCGAGGCCGCCAATAAAGCGGAAAGCCACCAAGGATGGCCAGTTCCAGGCGAGCGCGCTACCCGCCGCTGAGATGACATAGAGGAACCCCATGACGCGAAGCGCGCGCTTGCCACCAAGCATCTGGCCAAGCTGTCCGGCGCAGAGCGATCCTGCGACCGTTCCCCACAAGGCAATCGATACCGTCAGCCCTAAAGCTTCTGGCGACAGATGGAAGGTGCGGGATAGAGCGCGGGTGGTCCCGGCAATCACCGCCGTATCAAAGCCGAAGAGCAATCCTCCAAGAGCTCCGACCGTGATTCCCTTCAATAGCGTCGCATTCACTTTCAATGTATGCCCATTCCTCACGGTATGGAACCGGTACCACAAAACCTCCTCATCATATTCCATCTCCGCCCGATCGGCAAAGGAACGTAAAGAGCCTTTAAATTCACCAGAATCGGTGTTCCGATGCATTCCCTTGAGTGCTAGCGATGGTGGCAGCTGAGCGTCCACCACACACTACTTCTCATAAGCCGATCCGGGAATTCATTTCCATCGAGTTGTGGCGCTTTCCCGCTTCCTGCGCTGGTAGGCGGCAACCTTGACCTTGTTGCCGCAGAGGTCCATGCTGCACCAGCGACGTGAGCCTTTTTTACTGGTGTCAAAAAAGTGAAGGACACATCCTTCGCATTTTCGAAGGCGGCCAGTCTCCGGCTCACTCAACAGATCTGCGGCAGCGTCCAGAATCGGCGCCCACAAATCTATAGGCTGCTTTGGCTCGAATAGCGGCTCCCGAATAATCTGTCCCTCACGCCTGCGGAGCGCCATGATCGGTGGATGCTTGGCAAGACCCGCATTCACCTCATGGATGAATTCATCCGGAGGAGTCGAACCGCCTTCGATCTGTAGAACAGCATCTCGCAACCGTTCCCGGAATGCGATCAGATCCTTCAGAAACAAGGCAGCTTCCGGCGAGTGTCGCCAGCTTCGCATCAGGCTCTTCGTTTTCGCAGAGCTCGCAATCCCCGAGGCAATCAACCACCGCTCCAGTGCCTGGGTGTCTGGAAGCAGTTCCATCAGGCCCTGAGCCAGCACCGGCTTCGTGTTCAACAAGTCAAGAATCGGCCTGTTCGCGACAAAGAGAAAACCATCGACCCAATCGCTGGGTTCCTGAGTGGCAGCGCGCATTGGTCTCCTCTTTCCAAAATAATTCACGGGAAATACTAACACCGTTATTGACATTTTTAAGGGTGTTGAATACTCTCGCCTCATCGGCGCCGGATCGCCGCGAGTTTTGCTCATAAGGAGTGAGATCATGCCATCGTTTCAGTACGCCACCGTTCGCGGCCTCAAGATGTTCTACCGTGAGGCAGGTTCCAAAGAGTCTCCAACAATCGTTCTGCTGCACGGCTTCCCTAGTTCGTCACACATGTTTCGCGACCTGATTCCTCAGCTCGCCACTAAGTTTCACGTTATTGCTCCGGATTACATCGGCTTCGGCTACAGCGACGCACCTGATGTGAGCGAATTTGAGTACACCTTTGACAACCTGGCAGTTTACGTCGAAGATTTTCTATTCAACATTCTGGGGCTGAAGAGATTCAGCATTTACGTACAGGATTACGGCGCGCCCATTGGCTATCGCATCGCCTTCAAGCATCAGGACGCAATCGAAGGCATCATCGCCCAGAACGGAAACGCCTACGCTGAAGGCATCGGCCCCGGCTTCGATCCATTGAAGCCCTTCTGGACAAATCGGACGGCAGAGACAGAGGCCCCTGTGCGTGCAGTGCTCACGCTCCCGACAACGATCTTTCAATATATGCATGGCGTAAAGGACGTGACCCGCATCAGCCCGGATTCCTACACCCTCGATCAGCACTTTCTGGATCGCCCTGGCAATGACGCCATCCAGTTAAATCTGCTTCACAACTACCAGGCGAATCTAACGCACTATGACGAGTGGCAGGAGTTCTTCCGCAACAAGCAGCCAAAGACGCTGATCGTCTAGGGTAAGAGCGATCCTTTCTTTACAGTCGAAGGCGCTCAAGCGTATCTGCGCGACATTCCAAAAGCAGAGTTGCACCTGCTCGACACCGGCCACTTTGCTCTCGAAGATTCCAGCGAGTTCATCGCGCAAAAGATTGTGAGCTTTTTCGCCTGACCTCACAGCTGATTACACATCACTCCACTGGAACAAACACGAGCAGAGGAAAATCATTATGTCAGCATTCAAAAACGCTACTGTTGCTGTGATCCACGGCGCATGGGCCGATGGATCGAGCTGGGAACCGGTCATTCGCCGGCTGCAGAATGAGGGATTCAACGTCGTGGCCGCGCCGATTCCGCTCACGTCCCTCAGCGAGGACGCTGCAACGCTACGGCGGACGATTGCCCGCACGCAAGGTCCTGTGATCGTTGCGGGACATGCTTACGCCGGCGCTGTAGTGGGAACTGCAAATGACGAGCGCGTGAAGGCGCTGGTTTATGTCGCGGCTCTCGCTCCGGATGAAGGCGAAACCGTTGCCGATGTTTTCTATCGCAACGAATCCGATCCGGACGCTCCTCAGCTTGCACCCGACGCGGACGGCTTTATCTGGATGCCCGATGAAAGCTTTGCGAAGGCCTTCGCACAGAATGCAACGGCTGAGCAGATCGCTCTGTGCCGTGCCGTACAACGGCCCATTTCGGTCAAAAGCATTCAGGAACCAGTCGTCTCGCCAGCCTGGAAGACAAAACCTGCGTGGTACCTACTCGCGGAGGAAGATCGGATGATCAACCCCAACACGCAGCGTTTCATGGCGGAGCGCATGAAGGCAACAATCCGTTCGCTTGCCGTCGACCACACTCCGCTTCTCACCGCTCCAGACAAGGTCGTAGACATCATCCGCGAAGCAGCTCAGGCAACGCTTGCCTGAAAGAATTCCACCCCAAAGGAGTATAAGCATGAAGCAGAATTCTGTAGCGATCATTACCGGGGCCAGTCAGGGCATTGGCCGTTCGACTGCAATTCGGCTGGCCCGGGATTTCTCGGCGGTTGTCCTCGTCGCGCGCAACGGCGATGCCCTGAAGGACGTTGTGGATGAGGTTCGCGCTGCTGGGGCTGAACCGCTCAGTATTGCACTCAATCTTAGCCGGGTCGAATCGCCGGAAACCGTTCTCAAAACCGTGCTTGACCACTACGACCGCGTCGATGCGCTTCTCAATATTGCAGGAGCAGTGCCGCAGATTGATCTCTTTGAAATGACCGACGAGCAATGGTACGCAGGTATGGAGTTGAAGCTGCATGGAGCGCGTAGGTTGACGATCCGCGCCTGGGATGCGCTCAAGGCAAGCAAGGGATCGGTTGTCTTTATGTCGGGTAGTGCGGCCCTCGATCCCAAGCCGGGCTTTGCCGCAGTAGCAGCCACAAACGCCGCCATCATCGCCATGGCCAAGGCCTTTGCGGAACAAGGAATCAAGGATGGCGTGCAGGTAAACAGCATTGTGCCGGGAGCGGTGATGACAGGAAGACGCCGGTCCTTTCTGGAAAAATGGGCTCCTGCGCATAACATGAGCGTCGAAGAAGCCACAAAGAAATTTCCGGAAGAAGCCGGCATAAGCCGCTACGGTCAGCCGGAAGAAATTGCAGAGCTGTTGGCTTTCATGGTTTCGCCTGCAGCAAAATGGATGACCGGTAGTTCTGTACGCATGGACGGTGGCGAAGTCAAGGGAATTTAATACGTTCCGAGCAAACGCAAAAAGCAAAAATAGATTAAGGGGAATGACCGATGAGCACAATGGAACAACCAGAAGAATACGACCTCGTCATTCTTGGCAGCGGAGCTGGCGCCTAGCTCCTCGCCTGGACCTTTGCTGGACGCGGACAGCGTGTGGCAGCTATCGAGCGGAAATACGTCGGAGGTGCCTGCCCGAACATTGCCTGCCTTCCGAGCAAAAACTTCATTCATACCGCGCAAATCGCCCACTTCGTACGCAACAGCGAAGAATATGGCATTACGACTGAGGGATTCTCAGTAAAGATGCCAGCCGTACGTGAGCGAAAGCGCCGCATGGTGCAAGGCCTGGTGGATACGCATCTCAATCTCTACCATCAAAGCGGCGCCGAACTTATCATGGCCTCGGGCCGCTTCGTTGGCCCTCGCACGCTGGAAGCTATACTCCCTGACGGAACGAAACGGCTGCTCCGTGGAACAAATGTCATCATCGGTACGGGCACGCATGCGTCTCTGGATGACACTCATGGACTACGCGATGCGCAACCGCTCACTCATGTGGAAGCCTTGGAGCTCGACGTCGTTCCCGAGCACCTGGTCGTGCTTGGTGGTGGCTATGTCGGCCTGGAGCTTGCACAGGCCATGCGGCGCTTGACAGCAAAGTCACAATTATCGATCGCAACGATCGTCTGCTGCATCGCGAGGATGAGGACATCACCAATGGGTTGCGAAGCCTCTTTGAAGACGAGGGGATAAATCTCGCACTGAATTCCAAAGTACAGCGTGTCTCGGAACCTTTGGACGATCTGTGCACATTTCGCTTCTGTGCGACGGCACGGAATACGTTATTGAAGGCTCACATCTGCTGGTCACAGGTACGCGCATGCCGAACACGAAGGATATCGGAATCGAGCTCGCCGGTGTGGAGCTCACGGATCGCGGATATATCCAAGTGAACGAGCGCCTCGAGACCATCGCGCCAGGTGTATGGGCGGTTGAAGAAGTGGCCGGCAGCCCGCATTTCACTCATATCAGTGAGGATGATTTTCGCGTCGTTCGCGACAATATGCTGGGCGACAACCATGTGACAACCGGAAGGCAAGTACCGTTCTGTCTTTTCACTGATCTGGAATTTGCGCGCATTGGATCAAGCGAGACCGAAGCAAAGAAGAATGGAGTCGCATACCGGCTGTTCAAAGTTCCGATGACAGCAGTGCTGCGCGCTCGCAGCCTGATGGAAACGCGTGGCTTTCTCAAGTGCCTTGTCACGCGCGACAGCGACCGGATTCTCGGTTTTGCTGCCTTTGGAGTAGGCGCAGGGGAAAATATGGGTTGCATACAAATTGCGATGCTCGGAGATCTACTTTACACCGCACTGCGTGAAGCGGTTCTGGCACATCCCGCAATACCCGAAGGACTTATCTCGTTGTTTTCTGCCACACCATCCTAATCGGTCAGTCCGATCAACAACCACGTCCTCGTCGACAACGTCGAGCTTGGCGATGCGGCAACTTATCTGGTTCCCGCCGAGTTGTTTAACTCTGCTTGATAGGCTTCGCTTTCCTGCCTGACAGTTGGTCCGGGCAATAGAATTCCACCTCGAATATGAGGCTTTCTTGACCTTCGCCCTGACCTCTATCAGCAAGTACTTCTGCAATGCAATCGTTTTCACCCGTAGCTAAAAATACAATTTGCCTTGTAGTTGTATTTGACGCGGGGTATTCACCTGGGATGGAACTGGAGAACCGTTCACCCAGCCAAAGTATGTATCGCTTGGATTCGTATCAATGTTTCCAAACTGTGGATGATTCAGCGCGTTGAATGCATCAATACGCAGTTGCAGGCGCATTGACTCGTGTATCTCGAACGATTTGCGCGCGCCCAGGCTCCAGTTATTCAAATAGGGATTACGCACACTGCCATAGGTCGTGGAGTTATCGCTGATCCATGTATTGAAGTCATTGTAGACACCGTTTCTGGAAGGATCGGAATACGAAGTGGGAACCCAGTTATAACCGGGCAGCGACTTCACCTTTGTCCATGCTGGATAAGCTGCCAACTGCTCGGTCGTTGTACTGCGGTTTGGAAATGGTTTGAACTTCGAAGTATTAAACCATTGCGTCGAGCTCTTCTTGATGCCCTGCTCAGGATCGCCACCCTCAAAGAATGCGCTATTTGTCGCCAACCCGATTGGAGTTCCGGAGTAGAAGTTGTATATCCCGGAGATTTCCCAGCCACCAATAAGGGAATCAACCAGGCGATTCACATGGTTTCCAATCAACTTGCCGCGTCCAAAGGGCAGCACGTATGTTGGACTCAGAACATACTGGAAACGGCGGTCACTACCACTCAGCACGCGGTGCAGTTTCTGAGATACAACTGACGGCGTAAAGTAGCCGGTTATGTCCATTTGCTTGCCCCAGGTGAAATTCGTGCTGATGCCAAAACCGTTGATAAAGCGATGTTCGAGCTTTGTTTGCAGGGCATAGTGTGTTGAGGTCCCGGTATACAGATTCTCCGTCAGGCCATCGACCAGTGGGTTGGGGCGCGCAAACAGGTATGCTCTTTCCGTATTCGCGGTCTCAAGGCTTGTAGTGATGTACGGAGCACCTTTGAATGGATTTGTGACCTGCACATTGCCGGGCAATGTATCGACCGGCCGGCCGGTCGAATCAAACTCCGGATCAAATGCCGCATGCCATGCATCAAGGCTTGCGTTATCGATCTGATAGCCCACGGTCAGGCCGTTTGTGTGTTCGAAAACACCAGCCAGTTCGAAGAGATAGTCCTTGAACTGTTGCTGCAGACGCACGCTGACGTCATCCGTGTACTGCCGCTTCACCTTGGAAGTGTAGAAACTAGACACGGATCCAACATTGGTCAGTGTACCCAATGAGTTGCCCGTAAGTGGAACCAAACCACTAGGGAATGGATTATCCAGCGTGTTGGCAACAGTGTAGTAATTGTCGTTCGTTACCGTATACGGTGTGGTTGAGCTATAACCCAGTTGGTTTGCGTGATTCGCAACGAAATTGGCCTGGGTAAAACGACCATAGCCACCGCGGAGAACCGTGTTTGGGTGCAACTGGTAAGCGAAACCAAGACGCGGCTGAAAATATTTGTAGCGCAGGTCCGTAATCGAACGGCTGGTCCCACCTGTGCCTGCATATTCAATTGCACCAAGAGCCTGGAATGCCGATGCATCACTGCGATATTTCTGCAGTAGCGCAACGCCGGAATTAGAAGGTGCGCCGCCAATGAGCTGAGCATACTTTGGCTGCGCATAGTCCGTTACTGGCGCGATGTTGGCATTGGGATCGAAACGGCTGAAGTATTTGTCATGCCTTTCCGTCAATCCAAGTTGCAGATCCCAGCGTAAACCTACATTCAGCGTCAACCGCTGCGTTACTCGCCAATCATCCTGCGCATAAAAGCCTATAAATGGTTGTGCCCAGAATGCCGTTGCATTGTTTGCCATAGAGCCGGAACTCGCCAGTCCCAGCAGAAACGATGCATTGGACGAGCCTTCTCCTGGAGGCGCAGTTGTGTTTGGATTCGGCGTAGTCCATGCGTCGGAAAAATTCAGAATACCCGAACCGCCGAACAGATTGCCTGACGCCTCTTGCTGCAGCAGGTATTCTCCGCCATAACGAAAAGTATGGTTGCCAAGCGTCTGAGTAACAAAACCTCTGCCCTCCCACTCGTAATCGTTTTCATAGAGCGGTCCAAGAATATCGCCTACAGTGATGCCAAGTGCACCTGTGATCTGCGGCAATCCCTTTGCCGTTTGACTAGCGCCAAAAGCCTGTGAGAAACCATACTGCGTCGGATCAAGACCGGCAGTTGCAGCACCGTCCGTCGTCTTGAACGCAGTAGCATTCGCATGAATTGTTATTAGCAGGTTCGGATTGATAACCCAGGCATGATTAACCGTTAGTCCATAGTTGTGGCGCACTAAATCTTCACCTACCAGGATGTTTCCTGCACCAAAGGGGTCCTGGGTATGTTCATTCAGTCCGTTGTAGCGCCATTCGAAATAGCTGTGATTGTTATTGTTCCATGCATGGTCAACGCGAACGGCATAACTGTTGAAGTGATCATTTTTGGGACTGTTTTCGAGAAAATTGTTGGTATCTGTACCTGGGATTGTGGGTGCCGTATTGGGGAGTGGTAATAGATTGAGGATTGCCTTGGCTACTGGACTGATGCGGCCCTGTGGTATCACAGCCCCGGAAAATGGTTGCCTGTTGCCAGTAGCCGTATCAATTGTTAGCGGATCGTAAGGAATGATGGAATAGGACACGCCGTTGACGACGGTAGTGGACTGACTGAAATCTCCCTGCCGTTCTTTTGCCGTGGGCAAACTAAGAAAACTCGTCGAAGACGGTGAAATATTGCGGATGCCGTCATAAGAAAAGAAAAAGAATGTTCCCTTTTTACGTCCGTTATAAAGCCATGGAATCCAGACCGGCCCGCCGATTGTGCCGCCATATTCATTGAAGCGTATGGTGGGCGTAGGCTGATGTGTGGCGTTGTACTGTACATAATTCGCATTCAAGAAGTTGTTCTGGTTACGCTCGTACAAAACTCCGTGATATTTTTCTCCACCTGACTTCAGCGACAGGTTAATTGTGCCTGCGGCCGTTCGGCCAATCGAGGCATCATAAGAGTTCGTCGTAACACGCACCTCATCCACCGAATCCATCGGCGGTATAAATGCGATATCTCCGCTGGAGACAATGGAGTTCGTTGCCCCATCAATGACATAGTTCACAGCATTTGTACCCGACCCCGATGCATTCACCGTATTGCTGGATTCGGAGACATTGGACCACAGGTAAGCAGCTCCGCCAGACGCTGGAGACTGAAAAACGCCGGGAGCCAGGGTAATGAGCTCCGTCGGCGAATTGGTGGTGGAAGGCAGCTCTTGCAACTGGTCGGTATTGAGCACTGTGCCGGCAACAGCTGCCGTTGTATCGATAAGGGGTGTGCTTGACTGAACAACAATTTTTTCGGATGCCGATCCCAGGCTCAGCGCCGTGTCGATAAATTTCTGATCGGCAATTTGAAGTTCTACGGCAGAATGCTCTAACGTTGCAAAACCTTGCATTTCTATCCGGAACCGATAACTTCCTGCCACGAGAGAATCAACTCGCCATTCCCCGGAAGCATTCGTCTGTGTCTTTATCTTGACGCCAGTAACCTCAGAGATCACTTCTACCTGTGCTCCCGAAACAACGTGCGCCTGCGGATCCGTAACCCGTCCACCTAATGTTGCTGTACTGCTCTGTGCCCCTATCGTTGGCATCCCTGCAAAAAACAATCCCGCCAAAAGCAGAATTGCCATAATTGCTGTTACCCGTCTGCTAGCGTGTGCTGTTATTGAAACCTGCCCAATCACTGCCAGGTCCTGGTACTTTTCCATCCGCATTGGTTGTGCCTCCAAAATCGGTTCTCCATGGTCAAAAGCCAGGACCGGGTAACCTGTAGACGGCTGCTCGCGGCCAATCTTATGGCACCACTAGGCTCCATATTGGAGCTATCCTTCTGCTGGATAGGCCACGTTGACTATCGCTCATTTCGAACGCTCAACTTGATACATGCGCGAAGCAGCTAATGTCATGGTAGGTAACAGTTCCTTACAGTAAGAAATCAGATTAAATAATCTAAAATCAATAATTTATAGAATATCTTCGCGTTAACTCAAGGAAAACAGCAAGCACATAGAAGTTTGACATATACTTTCTCCGTGGCCGGCTTGATGGATTCCCGTGCAGTATTAGAGAGCAGTCGCACAGAGGTGGAAATTGCCCCTGAGCTGATACGCCAGGAACTCGACCGCATTTTGAAAAGCCGGCATTTCCGTCACAGTAAACGCTCCCGGCAGTTCCTGCAGTTTGTTGTGGAACAGAAGATTGGTGGAAATGAGGAGCTAGTCAAAGAGCGGCTGATTGGCGTAGAAGTATTCGGCCGGAACATCGATTACGCCACCGGAGATGATCCGGTTGTGCGTGTCCAAGCCGGCGAGGTTCGTCGCAGGCTCGAGCTTTACCAGGCCGATCTCAATGAGGAACAATTCGTTTCCATTGAACTTCCGATTGGCAATTATGTGCCGATTTTCCGCCACCGTTCCCCTGGTTCAGTCCAGGAAGACATCGCAGCAGTAGATAAAACGCAAGATCTGGATCACCGGCCTGTTCAAGCTCCTGAAATATTGATCGTCGCGCCAGGAATAAATTCACCAGAGGTCTATCCAGCAGTCAACCAACACACTCCTTGGCGGCTCCGAACCAGGAGAACATTTTGGTCAACTGTAGCTGGAGCTTGTCTCTGCCTTGTTCTTGCTGCGATTGGAATAAAGCTTGGCCTCCAACACGCGAACGGCTCAGACGTGATGGACGCGTTCTGGAGCCCGATAACGGCAACAGATAAGCCTGTATTTATCTGTGTAGGCAGACCCATCGTTTATCAGCCTTCTAGGACGCTGTTTGACAGCTACGCAGCAAAGCATCCAGGCGCCTTTGCCACACCGCTTGAGAGACGTAATCGCGCATTACCGCTCGATCCGCAGGAGATGATCCGATGGGGAGATTTAAATGTCATCTACAATTCAGGCCCCGCCATCGGTGGTGTCCGGGCAGCTATGAACATTAGCGCCCTCTTCGGCCGCCGCAACATACCTTTCAACACCCGCTTCGGCAATGAAGCATCCTTTGCCGAATTACGAGAATCCCCTGCTGTGATCCTCGGCGCCTTGAACAGCCGTTGGATGATGCAAATATCATCCAATCTCCACTTCGCTATGAAAGAGACCAATAACCAGCTCGTAATACAAGAAGCCGGACCGAATGGCAGAACCTGGAAAAATCAGGAAATTGCGGCAGGGTGGCGAGATTATGGCATCGTAACCCGGCAACTGAAAGGCCCGACTGGACAGTTCACAGTAACCGTCGAAGGAATCGGCGACGGTGGCACACAGGGAGGCAGCGAAATCGTATCCAACCCGGAAAATTTACGAAATGCCATACAAAGCCTGCCCGGAGATTGGGCCAAAAAGAATATTCAGCTGGTTGTAGCCACCGATATTATCGAGGGCAAGCCAGGTCCGCCACAGCTTATCGCCTTCTATGTCTGGTAAGCACCAGTTAAAGCTGGTTGCTCACAACTTCAATCGTTCTCCAATCGTGGAATTCGAGGCAAAACGATTACCGGAAGTGTGAGCGTGCATTATTTGCCGCGTAACGAAGCGCTTCCGCTTCTCTTGCAGTTCCGATTGGTTCGTACTTTTTCTGAAAACTTTGCAGAACTTCAGCCGGTGCGCTTTCTGGTGTGCCACTGTGAAATACAGGGTTCGGCGCATACTCAATTGCGAGTTGAATCTCCTGGACAGCCGCCTCTCCTCGCAAAAGAGATACGAGCACGAGTGCCGCATCCAGCCCGGCTGTCACGCCTGCGGCGCTGATGATGTTCCCATCTACAACCACCCTGGCATCGGCAAGGATCGCGTCGTAGCAAGGCATGAGTGGCCGCGCAGCCCAGTGCATGGTCACCTGTCTCCCAGTGAGAACACCGGCTGCACCGCACAACAACGCCCCGGTGCAGACAGAGAACAAGAGCCTTTCGGCGCGGGCTCGCTTGCGAATCAGCTCGAGCACTTCTTCATCGTGCATCAGTGCCTGCTGTCCATATCCGCCAGACACAACCAGTACATCAAAGTTTCCCGCTTCCGCTATGCACATATCAGGAGTGAGCTGAAGCCCCTGCACGTCGCGAACAGGAGCAAATTCCTTTGCCACAACGTGGATCGTTGTATCCGGCATGCGTGAGAGAACTTCAAATGGTCCTGTGAAATCAATCTGATCCATCTGTGGAAAGATAAGGCAGCCCACAGAAAGCGGGCGCGTCATAGTCTGTGGCCCCGGTCTCTCGGTAACAAACAAAGGAGCCCTCATACGGGCTTATCCCTCCTGGCTCATCTCTTCTTGGACGTGAAGTGGGAACATGCACTCCACGCGTAGTTCCTGTGAGGTGATGCATTGCGGCGTGCCAACCGTTGTAATCAATGAGAAGTAAGAAAAGCGCTCACCACCACGACAAAAAGTAATGGGCAGCACAGGACTCTGGGGCGCCAGCGGTGGCTTCAGTTCAGCAACGCTGGGATATTTCCGCAGCCGCTCCAACAGCTTTGCCAGCCCAGCATCCACAACCTGTCCCACAGCTTCCCGCCGAACTCTTTGCAGCAAGCCGGCTGCAACCTTCTCCCACTCCTCAACGAAAGGCCGCATCCCCGCCGGGTCGAATATCAGATCGAGAAGATTGCGCGGCTTCGGTCTCGCTTCCAGATCGAGGAATGAGCCAAAGAACCGCAGTGCTGCCTTATTCGTTCGAGGCACATTCCAATATCGATCCAATACTAATGCAGGATGCGGCTCATGTTGCTCCAGCATCCGCTCGATTGCCCGTGTCACGACCTCCATCTGTTCGGCATCCATACTTTGCTCGCCATACAGCGGAGCATATCCTGACGCAAGCAGCAAAACATTCCTCTCGCGAAGCGGAATGTTCAAAGCATCGGACACAATGGAAAGAAAATCCCGACTGGGAACGCTGCGTCCACTCTCTACAAAACTCAGATGGCGCTGAGAGATACCTGTGTCGAGCGAGAGATCGAGCTGGCTCTTGCCGCGCTCCTGTCTCCAGTAGCGCAGCAACTTTCCAAGCTGAGGAACTGCTGAAGCGGGTTGTGTTGCCATCTTGGTCTTCCTCTCGTCAGAACGGGATTAAGCCAGCGGAGTCCAAGCCATTACTCGGATGTCGGCCTCTACCCTCATCCTTGCCAGACAAATTGCTGGAACCGATCTTCCAGCGGCGGATTGGCGATGGTTCCAGCATAGTTGGTAATCGTCGAGGCCGCGACTATCGCGATAACCTCCATGATTTGTTCTTTTGTGAAGCCAACATCCAAGAATGCATCAAGTTCCTGTTCACTGGCATGGCCTCGCTTTTCGATAAGCGTCTTCGCCAGGGTGGAAAGTGCGGCAAATCTCTTGTCCTTGGGTGTTCTCCGCTCGCGAATCGCGCTGGTCTCCTCAGGGCTTATTCCCTGTTCGTGCGCCAGCACCGTATGGAATGCAACTGCATAGGCGCTGGAGTTGGTTACGGCGTCTGTCAGAAGAACAATCTGATTCTCCTGCTCCGTGAGGCCAGGGCTATGCACCTGCTGAAACAGGCCTACAAGAGCGGTCACGAGTTTCGGTGAGTTTGCGATTGAGGCAGGGAGATTGGGAAGAAAACCGAAAGCCTGCTGCAACTGTTCGAGCGCCGGCTTCGACTTCTCCGGCGCAGATGCAATGGTGTGAATCTGATAGGTCGGCATATGATTCTCCTGCGAGATGTGTAGGTGACAGGCAGCCCTGAACATCTACTGTTCCAATATCGAATGAACTGAAAAGTGCAGCAATTACCTCGCAGGTAATCGTTTGGTGCAATGAACCCGCTCAACAAGTGCATCAATAACAAAGAAGCCCCCTGCATCGGCATAAATGCCGATGCAGGGGAGCTTCCCTTGGGGGGATAAGTTGCCTGCGGCAATTCGCGCTAGTTCTGGTTCGTCAGCGTAATCGCAAGCACAACCACGAAGCGGTTATTGGGCAGTTCAATCGAGCTTACTTCCTTGTTCCCGTTCAGTGGCAGAATGTACTGATACAGGTTGAAGGTTCGATTGTCCTGCGAGCCATCGTTGTAATCGCGATACGGCATTGCGAAGACTTCCGACTCGTTGGGAAACTGCTGCGGCGAGAACCAGTCACTGAAGCTTTGTGTCAGAGTCTGGGTCGAGCCGTCCTTATACTTGATGACAATTTGCTGATCCATCTGAGCTCCCTGCAGCCCGGTTCCAAGGATGCGAATCTGGTTGTAGCATCCTCTAGGCAGGGAGATGGTTGTGCCGGTTCCATAAACAATGTTCGGCTGGTTAGCCGTTCCAATGTTGTACTGCGCACCGTTCACAACAACACCCTGGGATGCCGTCTGGTCTCCCAGAAGATTCCCAGAGTATGCAGCTCCACCCGTATCGATGCCACCACTCGCTGAGAACGTGGTTCCGTCCGTGTAGATGCCGGTGGCATTGAATGCGCTTGCAAGATTAACTGTTGTGCCCAGGTCGGGGCTCACCAGCGTAGCTGCCAGCACAATCACATTCGCATTATTCGGCAGTGTCAGGCTCTTGACTTCCTTGGTTGCGTCAAGCAGGAAGGCGTAGCCGTAGAGATTGAACTGGCGATCGTCCTGGTTGCCGTTTTGAATGTTGCGATGCGACATGGCAACCGCTTCAGCTTCGCCAAGATTGCTGGATGGCACATACCAGTCGCTGAAGCTCTGCATGAACTGCGCGGTTGTGCCGTCGGTGTAGGTGATTGTGAGAGTTTGGCCAGTCTGGTTGCCGCCGACTCCTGAAGCCAGAAGTTGCAGGGTTTTGAAGTGGCCGGCAGGAAGCGCAATCACCTGGCCGCTTCCTGAAACTCCGTTGGCGACGTTCGGCTTGCCGAAGTTGAATTGGACGCCATTGAGCACGCGCGACGACGTGAGCTGGTTGGACGAGAAGGCATAGCCGCCAAGACCGCCTTGCGAGCTGAAGGTTGTGCCATCACTGTAAGCAGCGTTGACGTTGTAGGCCGAAGAGAGATTGACCGGGACGCCAGCGCCTCCTGTGCCGGTTGCCGCGCTGACTGCGAGGATGGCCGACGAGAAGCTCTGGGTGATGCTACCCGACTGCGCTGTTACAGCAACCGCGTTGTTGACGCCGGTAAGCGCCTTCTTATCTGCAGTGAGAACCAGCGAAGCAGTGTCCGATGATTTCGACTGGAACGCTGCAGATACGCCGGCAGGGACTCCACTCGTGAGCGAGAACTTGACCTTGCCGGTGAATCCATTTTCAGGGGATGCGGTTGCAGTCGCAGTCGCACGATTGCTCTGGTTGAGATAGAGCGTGGTTGGCGACAGTGTCAGCCCGAAGTCCGGCAGAGCAAGCGAGACATAGGTAGACTGCGAGATGCCCTGGCTGGAACCAGTCACCACGATCAGCAGATTGCCCGCAGGCGTGGCGCTGGTCGTTGTGACGTTGAGTGTCGCAGAGCCGGAGGTAGCAATCGACGACTGATCCAGTGTGGCCGTTACACCAGCCGGAGCACCGATGGTTGTCACCGTCAGGTTAACCGTTCCAGTAAAGCCGTTAGTCGGCGAAACCGTAATAGTAGTCTGCCCGCTCGCGCCAGGCGTCAACGGAATGATTGCCGGAGAAGCTGACAAGGTGAAGTTCGGAGTGGTTGTGGACGCCGCTCCAAGGACATCCAGCATCGCCTGGCCATTCGGAGTTCCCCATCCGGTGACCAGGTCATATCCGGCTACAGCAGAAAACTGATCGGGGCTTCCGCTGTTGAAGTCGTTGCCGGTTGTGATGTCGTGGAAGACGTTCGTGTAGTTTGCTGTCTGGCCAAGGCTGTATACCGTTGTGTTCAGGAAGCCGATGGGAGCTCCATTCGTCTGCTCATTTGCCAACGCGAGAAATCCTGCCCACCGTGGCGCCGAAAGGCTTGTGCCACCGATGCCGGTGTAGCAGCCGCCATTCGCGCAGAAGTAGTTATCGGTGTTGGCCTCCATCGAAACATCCGGAATATTACGGTAGCTCGTAGAGCCTTGATTTGTGGAATTGATGGCTGCCGTCTGATAGCTCGGAATTGGAGACTGTGTGCTCCAACCACCGCCGCTACCAACCCAGCCAGATTCGGATACCCATGTGCCGCCCGGTCCTGTTGTCGTCAGGTCTGTGCCGCCAACGGCTGTAATGTTCGGGCTATTGCCTGGATATCCTACGTCACCAACATTGGCACCGCTGTCACCGGAGGAGACAAAAACATTCTGCCCCTGCGCCTGCAGTTCCAGGAACACCTGCTCATAACCTGGTTCGGTTGCTGGTGTGCCGCCCCATCCAAAGGAGAGGCTGATCTGCTTGGCGACATCGTCTTCTGCCGCTTGCGCAAAGGCTGTCTGCGCGTCAGTGTTGGGACCGTTGGTCTCGTAGACAATCAGCGCGGAGAGATGCGGCGCCATGGAAATGGCCTGTTCAATATCAATGACTTCTTCTCCGTCATCGCAGCCACCGGTTGTGGGCGTGCCGGAGCAGATTCCATCCACTCCCAGCAGAACGTTATAGATAGGCACGTTGAGCGGCTGGTTGATCGTGCTGAAGTAACTCTGCACGTCGCTGAGGTTGTAAGGCCCAAGCTCAACAAGGCCCACGGCCTGCCCTGTCCCGTCCAGTGTTACGTTGGGGGCATACGCTGCGCGCATATCGCTGCCCAGGAACTGCCCGCTGGGACCGGAACCGGTTGTATAGCTGTTTGCAACTTCTTCCGCGGTTGCCTTCTTCAGCATCGGATGCGGCAGCTCGTAGTTGCTGAAGCCGTGGACATCAAGGATGGGAAGACCGGTATCGATGGTCGGCTCCACGTCCGGCGCATAAAACGTGCGGTTCTCTGTCGGATGTTTGTACTGCTTCATCGTGACCGCAAATGTCTTGTTGATGGCTGAGACAGGAGCACTGACATTCAGCACCAGGCGGTTGGTATGCGTGCGTGTCACCGTCATGCCTTTGGACTTCACATAGGCAATCACCTTGTCATAATCCGCCTGCGTGGGACCAAACCTTTCCGTGAACTGCTGAACTGTAAGGTATTTTCCGTACTGCGGACTTGAAGGATCATGCAACTGCTTGACGAACGCCTCAAGAGCCGTTTTGTTGCGCAGCGGCAACGAGATGGTAAGACCCAGCTGCTGCGAAGCCGGGAGTTGGCCTGTAGTGCGCGCTTCAGAGGGCGCGGCAAAACTTTTCGGCAGCCGCTCCCGCTGCACTTGTGCGTTCCCAGGTATGCACGAGCACGCAGTAAGAAGCATCAGCGTGGCCAGAATAAGTCGCATCCGAAGGTTCCTTCGTTTGAAAGCAAGCATGATTGCTATCTCCATTTCATTGACTTACGCAGAACCCGGGTCAAGAACAGAACTGCAGCATGTGTTTCAAAGGATTCGTCAGAAATTCAGTAATCAATAAAAATCAGCGTCGAGAGCAGGGGTGCTTTGTACCAAAGCCGTGAGGTCCACAACGCCTGCACTGGTGGCAACTCCGCTCAGTGCCAGAAATGTCCTGCGGAAGATATACATAGCTCTTCCTTTGCAATGGGGGAGGGCCAAGTTTCTACAACCAGACAGAAAAGCTCAGGTCTACAAAGTACCCTCTAGACGCGCGTGGTAACGATACCACTCGCGAAAAGAAAAATACCCTTCGCAGAGTATGCTGTCAAGTATGTTTAAGTTTTTAACTAAATATTTTTTGCGTACCTTGCACGTTTCCCCGAACCTCTCGTCGATCTCCCGCACTTAACTTCCGGCTTGCCGGCCAACCGGGCATCGCTCAACGCTAGCCAGTTGAGGAGTGATCTTGCGAATTGCGCGCAACTGACACTCAATGAGCACATTGCCCTGATAGCGCCAATCGAGAAAAAGACACTCCTCACTTGCTCAATTCAAATCAAGATCAAGTATGCTTCCCTTTAAGGTGAACGGGGCTGTCGCATCCTTACCTAAATAGAGGTCCTATTTGTGAAGCAGAGTTTCGCCGCAATTATCCTTGGCGGTACCGGGCAAGTTGGCGGTGCAGTCGTCACAGAACTGCTCACAATTCCGGAATGCCGAGAAGTGGTGATGGTCACCAGAAAGCCCATTGCGCCGATATCGCGGGTGCGCAATGTCGTTCTTGATACCGGCGCTACGGACTTTGCCGAGCGCACTGCCGCCCTTGCCAGCGAAGTTTTAAGCCAGGGTCCCGCCAGCGCCGTGAGCTGTGTGGGGGTCGGTTCTGGATCGATGCGCTGGAGCGAAGAAGAGCTACGACAGCTTGAGCTCGGCGTCGTCGGTGCCTTTGCGCGTGGCTGCCACGACGCCGGAATCACCCAGTTTTGCCTGCTTTCTGCGGTAGGAAGCACAGCTAGCAGCAGGTTTCGCTATGTGCGAGTAATGGGCATGAAGGAAGATAGCGTGCGCAACATTGGTTTCACCCACCTCACCATCTTTCGCCCCGGCATCATTGTCGGCAACGCTCATACCCCGGCCTGGGTCGCTTGGCTGGGGAGCCTCGTGCCAGGGCCGTTTGGCAATATTGATCAGCGAATTCTCGGCCGCTCCATCGCCGCAGAGATAGCTCTACACAGTCAAGAGGCTGGTGAAGTTATCCGCGAAAATACTGCAATGAAGAAACTCGCTGCGCAGTTCCATAGTGCACTTTAGAGATTCTTGTTTAGAGTCGAGGCTCAATGAGCAACTCGCCCTGTTAGCGCCAGTTGAAATGCCACGCCAACTCGAACAGAGTTTTATCGCTCTTCAGGGTGGCAGGAGCCACCTTCGCTTTAAATATCGCTGTGTGGTTATGCCACGGTCGTCGGCTCATTTTGCTCTCCTCTTTTCTGCCATCTTATGACTTCCGGAGAACAAATCCACCACTTAGCCCCTGTCCCAATTTCCAGATCCAATTCTCTGGTACAAAATATCGGTCAAGCCAGTACTCCATCTTATTTAGAAAAGACAATCAGCGCCGCGCTTGTGATAGGCATAGGAATTTCAAAAACTCCGTTGGTTGCTTGAATATCTTCAACGGATTTTGTGCCCCGAATTATGCCGTCGGTGCTTCCGTCGAAAGTTTGACCGGCAAAGGTAACGCCTGTTTGAGAGAGATAGGATGGAGCGATCAGGGGCAGAATCTGCGCACTCGTGTATCCAGGAAGCATCACTGAGACTGTTCCCGAAGCAGATTCGTCCTTATTGATGAGGACTAAGTTGATTGAATTGGACGCGTCAACGGTTGCCCATGCCTTGAGATTCGCATTGGTATTCAACGTAACCGGTAAAAGACGGGAGTTATTGCCTGTTGCTTCCTGAAAAAGTAGTAGCGCATAGTAAACAGGACTTGTGCCGTTGAGCGCATAAGTAGTTTTCCCATTTGTAGTAGTGCTTGAAATGCCAAAAGCCGGATAAGCACTGCTGACGGTGGGATTTGGATCACCAAACCAATTAACTCCATCAACTCCTGCGTTGGCAAATTCAAATAAGATATCGAGCGCCCATAGCGCAGATTGAAACGTAGTTGTAAGACCTTTGTCAGGTGCGTCATAGAAGATTCCCAGTTCCCCAATCCGATAAGGGATTCCACTATCGTGGGCCAAGGTTACATCTTGGGCATAGTTTCCCGCCAAGGTTGTCATATCCGGTTGGAGCAGTATGTCTTGGGGAACACCTTGGATACTGCGCGTATAAAAATGTTGACTGAAGTCGGCAAGAACACCAGATTCATCCTGGATGAAAATCGGCGCATCAGAAACCCACGCGCTTCCCCAGGACGGCCCCATGAGCTTCGTATGCGAGGGAAGAAGAGGCAGAATCGCATCACCCCACGTATTAAAATCGGATACGTAATCCTGGAAATTATATGTAGACGGCCGGTAATGTGCACTACTGTAGTTGTAACCATCAGGCTCATTGCCGATTTCGATAGCGTCCAGATAATCACTGGGCATCTGACTGACATAGGCGTTAGTCTGATCTACTGCTAAGTTCACATTGTCAGCTCCGAGATTGACTCCCAGAGAAAAATGCACACCTAGGTCAGTTGCTAGTTCTGCCATGGGTTCCGCAGTTGTAGAGGTCGGTTCCCCTGTTATGTCCGTGCTATTGCCCCCTATACGGACGTTCATGGGACCCGATCCAAAGGCTGTAAGATTCTGAACCATTTGGCGATAGGGATAATCAATTCCGGTAGATGAGCTGCCTAGAAGCCATTGAATGTTGTACCACTCGTGTGCCATTCCCATAAATGTGGACGGAACTAACACACCGGGAGTTGTTCCAATGGACACACTTGCCAAGGGCAATATGTTTAGCTCAGTAGATTCACTGGCTGAATACAGGCTTCCACTGCCACTGTCCATTACCTGCACAGACACTGTCAGCGTGCTTTCACCAACCTCGGCATCATTGCTACCGGTTAAAGTAAGTGTCCAAGCGATAGAGCCGTCCGCATTTTCAGTGGGATCAGACCAGACAGCAGTTAATCCGCTCGGCAAGCTCGAAATAATGGTTGGAGTAGTGATGGGAAGAGGCGTGACACCTCCCTGTGGAATCACCGTTACAATCTCTGCTGCTGCCCCCTCCCACGGTATGCTTAGTGTCGGCTGAGATAACTCAATTTGAACTCCAGGCGCTTGCTGTACGATCAGCGTTATATTCGTCTGAGAAGCGATGTAGTCAGTGGTGTCGGCGGGGGTAAAGGTGACCGACAGGGTATGAGTTCCGGCTGTGAGCACGGTGCCAACTGCCGGGGAATAGGTAAAGGTACCGGCGACACCACCCGAGGATGCATTCAGTAGTTCTCCGCTCAAAGCCGTTCCGTAGACGATCGCCGGCGGTGGAGCCCA
>Ga0153954_1000040_pt1 | contig 130943 bp, 126 predicted proteins | sample TSFL038MetaG_FD_102277 | JGI IMG/M metagenome (GOLD analysis project Ga0153954, IMG submission 102277) | Attine ant fungus gardens microbial communities from Florida, USA - TSFL038 MetaG | ecosystem: Host-associated > Fungi > Mycelium > Unclassified | place: USA: Florida, Wekiwa Springs State...
AAACATAGTTTCTGCCGATTCAGCAGAAGCGCATATAGCATTAGAAGATTTTTTCTATAGAGGTTAAAAATGACATTAACTAATGAAGACAGGTTTAATATATTAAATTTCCTCCTTGAGAGGGTGTCGAACATTTCTGACAAAGAATATCAAAAAAGGATTTGGGTTGAAGGGAAAGGACCTGAAGTGGATTTTTTTGAAGATGCTGTATGTGATTTTTTTCAAGAAGCAGAGGGAATATTAGAATGCTATGATGCTTTTGGTCTAACTAAAGAACAATATCAAGCTTTAAAAGATTTTAGGGATAAATTTGAGTCTTTTTCTGATAAAAATTTTTTTCCTGAACGCTTTATAAATTCTCCGGAATGGGATGAGATCACGAAAATGGCTAAAGAAGTCTTAAAAGTTTTTAACTACCAACCTAAAAAATAGCTAAAGAACTTACTTAAGTTATTCAATTCTTCGAATCAGATAGAGCCCGCTAAAGTTTTAGCAGGCTCTATAAAAGCATGATGATTCATTGATCTACTCAATCGATGATGGCACTAATCTCACTTTAGAAATATGCCTATGGCCAGAAATGAAGCCTATCCATTAAAATGGTAGGACGTCTTTGGAAAAACACAAGATTTTTATTCAGATCATAAGGCCCAACGTGGAGTTTCTAAAGTGCTGCCGCTTACTCTAAAAGAAGCGGCTCTTGTTTAATTACAGCAAGTTTGCTAATGATGTTCTCCTTTCAAAAACAGGAAAAAAACATGAAATCTTTGTCTATTTTTTTGGGTGTAACCCTTGTTGCTTTCAGCTCACTCGCTGCTGAATCTGTCGTTGCTTGCCAAACGCCTGAAGAGTGCACCTGCACTTCAGAGTCAACTCTTTTGGTATGTAGTTGCGAAAACGGCTGCAAATGCGGTAAGTAGAAGAGCATGAACTAGCCCCCGCGTTTTAATCGGAGCGGGGGTATTTTTAGAGGTTGCATGCTCATTGGTATTCCGAAAGAGGTCAAAAATAACGAATATAGAGTAGGGGCGACCCCCTCTTTTATCCGAGCTTTAGTTGAAGCAAGACATCAAGTTATCATCCAGACCCATGCTGGAAGCCAAATCCAATTCAGTGATGAAGAGTATCAAAAAGCTGGAGCTAAAATTGTCCCAACTGCTGCAGATGTGTATGCGGCTGAAATGATCATCAAGGTTAAAGAGCCTCAAAAAGAGGAATTTTCACTCCTTAGAGAAGGTCAAATTCTTTTTTGTTATCTCCATTTAGCTCCTGATCCTATCCAGACACAGCATCTTTTAGAAAAAAAAGTCATTGGTATTGCCTACGACACAGTGACAGATGAAAACAAAAGGTTGCCTCTTCTTACGCCCATGAGTGAGATTGCAGGGAGGCTTGCCATTCAAGTGGGGGGTACCGCCTTGCAATTGAACCATGGAGGTCCTGGCATTCTCCTTGGAGGTGTCCCCGGTGTTCGTCCAGCCAAAGTTGTTGTCATTGGAGGCGGCGTTTCTGGGACAGAAGCAGCTCGAATGGCCCTCGGCGCAGGCGCAGAGGTGACGATCATCGACCGAAATTTATATCGACTACGAGAATTGGATTTTCTCTTCCAATCGAAAGTTGAAACTTTGTTTTCTACTTCGGCCAATATTGAAAGTGCCCTTCAAGAAGCAGATTTAGTCATTGGTGCTGTCTTAATTGCAGGGAAAAGAACCCCTCGTCTTATCACAAAAGAGACGATCAAAAAGATGAAGCGGGGAGCTGTCTTTGTCGACATTTCAATCGATCAAGGTGGATGTTCAGAAACTTCACGTCCAACGACTCACACAGATCCTATTTATGTTGTTGATGGTGTCATCCACTACTGTGTCACTAACATGCCAGGAGCTGTGGCAAAAACGGCAACGCTTGCGTTAACCAACTCCACATTAAGCTATGCTTTAGAGATCGCCAATAAAGGGTGGAGAAAAGCCCTACAAGAAAACCCTTACTTAGTCGATGGTCTCAATGTTGCCTTAGGGAAAGTGACGAATCCAACGGTCGCAAACGACCTTGGGTATCCCTATACCCCCTTCTCACAAGTACACTAGGCAAGCAGGAAATTTTGTTCTGATGTAGCAGATAAAATAACAAGATGGGCAGGATAAGCGCTGCCTGTTATTTTTTTTGCTCTACAGTATAGAGAAAAAGCGTTCAAAATGGATTACCAACTTGGGTTTAAACCAGATCTGTTAGCAATTTCCCTGGCTCGATCTAAATCTTCAGGTCTATACTCACATGAGATCAATGTCAGTCCATTACGACTTTGAAGAGTTTTACCTGCGTTCAATTTGATGTCACCAAGAACAATGATTGTTTTAAGTATTGAAGTTGGAATGACTACTAGAGAGAGCGCGAGAGCAGTATCGATCGCAATCGAACCCCCCTTAAATTTCACTCTTTCTACTAAATAAGCTACGCCGAACACTGCTACAAAAAGCTCTACATAAAGCATTTTATTTGCAACTTTAGCAAAAGATTCGAATTGATCTATTTTTTTACGAATTTCACCAAAAGAATGACCATTTTTTCGCAAAAACTCTGCTTTTACTAATAGCTCTACCTGTTGTGCTTTTACCGACACAAATAACGAACTTATAACAGGAATACTAGTTAGTAGATAAGCGGGCAAACCGCCCCACGTTTTTAGCCATCCATCATTTATATTCAAACAATTTTTCCCAAAATCAGAAAACTGGCTAATTCCAACAAAAAACGACATCATCAAATTAAAACTTAATCAATTAACATTGATAATAACAAAAACACATTTTTCTTAAAAATTTAACACCCACTACCCTTCATTAATAAAAACAATTGATTATCAACGACTTGTGAGAGAAATTCCGAGAATGTTACGGTAAAGGGTGGTAGCCATGGAAAATCACACCTTCGATCCGTTAAAGGGGACGCCCTATGCACGCTTCCGGAAGGAGGCCGCTTTAGCCTTTGAGCAAGGAAGGGTTCTGCCTGTCTTATTTTCCCATGCAACTTATCAGTTAAAAGTAATCGATTCTGATTCCACTAACCCTTTTTGGACATTCATCCAATTTGCAGAAGGACTAGGGGCAGAAGATGCTTTTTGTTCTTGTGAAGCAGGAGGGCCTTGCTGGCACATCGCAGCTTCTATTTTACGCATTTATAACCGTACACCCTTACCTCTACACCTCAGATTTGACAAAAGTCACTGGCACGAGCTTGGAATTCGTTTATGGAGCGAAATAGAAGGGGCAGCTAAAGCCCCAGAAATGAGAGACGGATCTCTCCATTTTTTTGATCGTGATGGGAAAGATATCTTAACCGTCATTCCACACGATAAATCGGTCAGAGAAGAACTTGAAGAGTTAGTTAGTTCTGCTGTAGGGACAGAAGAAACTTCCATCAAATTCTCCAATCTTTCTGAAGAAGAGTTAACTCTTTGGAGAGAAGGTCGGCCCCCACCTCTTTTACAATACGAGCTATCACCTCTTGCAGATTTGATGAAGTGGTGTTTTTTAAAAGAAGAGATAGGGATGGATCCCTTCTCTCTTCTCGGCTTCAAAGGGGGATTTAAAATTGAAAGAAAGAGTTCTCTTGAACCCCTTTATCGCTACGATACAGAGCAAAACATCTTAAGAGAAGGGAACAAAGAGTGGTCAGGGCTAGAGCTCTCTTTTCTTTTGGACCAAAAACTAAGAGAAGGCTCTTTAGGAGAATTGCATATCCCTTTTGAAAGGGAAAAAGTCCCTTTACAATACAGTTTAAAATGGGAAGAAAAAGAGGCCCTGCATGTCGATACTTTTTTAGAACATCCTGGCGATATTTATTTGCATGGGCGATGGGCCTACCATCAAACTCGAGGCTTTATCCCTCTTTGGGAGCCTCAATTTTTGGAGACCCATTTCAAAATTAAGCGAGATGAAATCGGGGAATTCGTCTTAAAAAACAAAGTATGGCTAAACCGTCAGCCTGGCTTTGAAACGCATCTTCTCCGTTCTCAAAACCTCCTTACTTATAGCATCACTTCGACTGGTGATTTAACTTTTCAATCTAGAATTCCTGAAAAGGAGGAAGGCTGGATCGATTGCGGCAGCTGGCTCTATTTTGAAAATTCAGGCTTTTTTCCAAGAGAAGGCCCTCAAGGGAGAAATCACCCCTTTGATGGAAGAATTGTTCCTCGTCAAGAGGTTGCAGATTTTATCAGAGAAAATCATGAACTTTTGATGAACATCCCAGGATTTTTTGCTCAAAACAATCCCATCAAACGTTTTGGGCTTCAGGTTGAGCTAAAAGAAGACGCACTAGAAATTCGTCCACACATCCTTTTCATTGCTAATTTTGAAACAGTTCAATCGTTTGGCCCTTATCTCTATGTCGAAAAGATTGGCTTTTTCCCCCTTGTGATCGACCCAAGATTCCCTTTGGAATATTTGGAACCAAAAACCATTCAAAAAAGAGATTTTGATCCATTTTTCAGAGATATTTATCCCCTTTTATTTCCTTATGTCATCGAATGCTCAAAAGAGCTTGTCCCTTTAAAAGAACCAAGAATCGCTTTGACTTTGTTCAAAAAAATTGCTGGTGGCAGGCTTCGAGGAGAATTGATGTTGCAAGGGCCAAGTGGAGAGATCAATCCCTTTTCCCTTAAAGGGAAGAGAGAACGATTCTTCCTAACAGAAGCTGGATTGATCGATCGGCATGCTCTGAATCTAGAATGGATCCACGATCTTGAATCTGAAATGGCCCCTTGGAGATGGCTAAAACTATTTTTGTTGATCACTCCTTCTGTTGAAAGGTTAGATATACGAGGACAAAAGTTATTAGATCGGCTCCTTTCTCTTAAATCTGGGAAACTTCCTCCTCTAGAAGGTTTTTTGGCTACACTGAGACCTTACCAAGAAGAAGGTCTCAAATGGCTTTATGGTTTATATGAGCGTGGATTTTCCGGACTGCTTGCTGACGATATGGGCCTTGGAAAGACTTTGCAAGGGATTGCCCTCATTGCAGCTTTGAAGAAGAAGAAAAAAAAGCTTCGTTGCTTAATTGTCTGCCCAACTTCTGTCCTTTTTCACTGGAAAGACAAGCTAGAGTCATTTTTACCTTCTGTCCAGTTCACTTTATATCATGGGGCAAAACGGGAGTTAGAAGGGATAAGAAAGCGAAAAACCTCTATTTTGATCACCTCTTATGGTGTTTTAAAACGGGATCTAAACAAGATAAAGAAAATACCTTTTGATCTTGTTCTATTTGATGAAATGCAAATGGCAAAAAACCACATGAGCCGTTTATGGGAATCGCTTGCTCAATTAAAAGGGGGGATGATTTTAGGCCTATCAGGCACTCCCATCGAAAATCGCTTAAGAGAACTTAAGGCCCTTTTTGATCTGATTTTACCTGGCTATTTCCCAAGCGAAAATCGATTTAGACAAGAATTTGTCCTACCGATCGAACGAGAGGGGAAATCGGATGTCAAACAGCTTCTCAATAAATTGACGGCCCCTTTCATTTTAAGAAGGACAAAACTTGAAGTTTTACAAGAATTGCCTGAGAAAATTGAAGAGATCGCCCACTGTGAAATGACAGGCGAACAGATGGAGCTTTATCAAACAGTTCTTGAAGAGGGGAAAAAACCGCTTTTAACAGAATTGAATGAAGGGAAAATGCCTTCCCCTACCCATATTTTTGCCCTCTTACAAAAGCTAAAAGAGGTAACAGATCACCCTGCGCTCTATCTAAAGAGACCAGATCTTTTCTCTTCACTTTCATCTGGGAAATGGAATCTTTATCAAGAGCTTTTAGAAGAGGCCCTCCTTTCTGGGCAAAAAGTGGTTGTTTTTACCCAATCTCTTTTGATGCTCGATTTTCTCTCTCGAGATTTGGAACATAAAAAAATTGGCTATAGCCTTCTGAAAGGATCGACTGTTGATAGAGAAGCTGCAGTTAAACGTTTCAACGATGAAGATTGTCGCGTTTTCCTCGCCTCCCTTAAAGCTGGCGGGCTTGGGATTGACCTTACTCAAGCCTCCGTTGTCATCCATTATGATAGATGGTGGAACCCTGCTAAAGAAGATCAGGCGACAGATCGGGTCCATCGACTTGGGCAAACTCGTGGTGTACAAGTTTTTAAACTCATGACATTGAATACCATCGAAGAGAGGATCGATCAGATTTTGAAAGCAAAAGGGCTCCTTCGCCAAGGACTTTTCCCAGGGGGAATCCTCCCCTTTTCCCGTACGGATCTCCTCTCTCTTCTCCAATCTTAAAGGGTGATGCGGAGATTAAAACCCCCTAATCTCCGCAAAAATGCGGAGATTAGTCTTGTTGATGCGGTGATTAGCTGTTACACTGAAATTATATGTATATACATCAGTTAGAAAATTGGCCCCATCTCTCTTGGCAAGAGAAAGAGATCGCTCTTCGTCTTGCAGAAATTAAGCATCTTCAAGGGCGCCTTGCTGGGAGAATGGAAGCGCTCGGCTTTAAACTACAAGAAGAAACCTATTTAAAAAGTGTCACCGAAGAGGTAGTTAAATCTAGTCAGATCGAAGGGGAGATCTTAGATCAAGTGCTTGTACGTTCTTCCGTCGCCTACCATTTAGGAATTGAACAAGCAGCTTTAAATGTCAGAGATAGAAATATAGATGGGATCGTTCAACTTGTATTAGATGCTACACAAAATTATTCACAAGCTCTTACAAAAGAGAGATTATTCCATTGGCATACTTGGCTATTTCCAACTGGAGAGAGCGGGTTTAAAAAAATTAAAATGGGTGGATGGCGTGCTGGAGCAGTTCAAGTTGTTTCAGGACATTTTGGGAAAGAAACAGTCCACTTTGAAGGTCCATCTGCAGATAGAGTCGAAGATGAAATGTGTCTTTTTTTAGATTGGGTCAATCATGAAACTACTCTTGATTCTGTTTTAAAAGCTGCGATAGCTCATTTTTGGTTTGTGACTATTCACCCGTTTGATGATGGAAATGGGCGTATTGGACGTGCTATTGCTGATATGTTATTGGCTCGATCAGAAAATAACTCTCATCGGTTTTATAGTCTTTCTTCTCAGATTCAAAAAGAAAGAAAAAGTTATTACAACATCTTAGAAAAAACTTCGAAAGGTTCTCTTCAAATTACATCCTGGATTGAATGGTTTTTTGAATGTCTTGAAAGAGCCATTGAAAATAGCATTTCCACTTTAAACACTGTTTTAAACAAATCTAAATTTTGGGAAATTGTTTCCAATATTCCTTTTAATGAAAGACAAAGAAATGTCGTCAATCGCCTTTTGGAAGGTTTTGATGGAAAATTGACCACAACAAAATGGGCAAAAATTACAAAGTGCTCACAAGATACAGCTTATAGAGATATCTTGGATCTTATTGAAAAAGGGATCCTTTCTAAAAGCCCTGAAAAAGGGAGAAGCACAAGTTATTTTTTGATTCAAAAAAATGAAAACTAATTTTGATCGTCCATTTTTTTAATTCGATCAAGAATAGTTGGGTGAAAGTAGGGTTCCATGGTATCAGTAAATGGTTCAATGAAGGAGAGTCGGAATGGGCGAGTTTACAGAACAGGAACAGAAAAGGTTAGCTCGGTTTGTTACAAACACTGAAAATAACGTCTTTGTCCTCAAAAACCTGCCTGAGGTTATTAAAGGAGCTCTTTTTTCACGTTACTCCCGTTCAAGACTCGGCCTCAGATCCCTCCTTTTAAAAGAATTCATCACAGATTCTAAAGAGTCTCACTTCAATGAGATCATGGGATCTGAGATGACAGAAACCCCTCAAGATCAAACACTCGCGATTCAAAAAGCCCAAAGTTTTTATGATAGAATTTTGGACGGGTATGGCGATGATTCGATTGGAGAATTGGGAGGCGCCCACCTTGCCTTTGAAAAAGTTTCTATGCTAGCTGCTAAAGCTATTGAAGACTGTAGAATCGGCGGATCTCCTCTTGAAAAATCGACCCGTTATATCCCCTTTGACGAAAAAGAAAATGGGGATTTTCTTTTTTATAAAGACTCCACTCTTCTTGCTTCTGCTTATCGCGATCTTTATTTAGATACGTGTCGTAACCTTTTTGAAACTTACACCAAATTAATTGGCCCCCTTACAGAAAGAATCGGGGCAAGTTTCCCACAAGAACCAGGAACTCCTCCAGGCGCCTATCAAGCAGCTTTAAGGGCAAAAGTATTGGATGTCGCCCGAGGCCTTCTTCCAGTTGCCACTTTGACTAATCTTGGCATCTACGGAAACGGCCGTTTCTTCGAAGGGATGCTTACCAAGTTACAAAATAATTCCATGTCAGAAATGCAAGAGCTTGGCAAAAAAGCTTTTGAAGAGCTCTCTTCTGTTATCCCTTCCTTCATCCGTAGAGCCTCTCCAGAACATAAAACTTTCAATGCCAACACACATTTCAACGAAGCTATGCAAGGCGAGCTAGAAAGAGTAGCTGCTAAATGGATTCCAGAGGCAAACAAGGAAATAGAGATGGTCAAGTTGCTAGATGCAACTCCAGATGCACCTCAACAAATTGCCACCCATCTTCTCTTTGAATATGGATCTGCTTCGTTAGATCAATTGAGAGAAATTGTCGATAATATGAGCCCAGAGGAGTTGGAAGAGGTTTTGGAAGCAGCATGCTCTGCAAGACAAAACCGCAGACAAAAGTCCCCAAGAGCCCTTGAGCACGCCCACTTTACCTTTGAGTTTATTGCCGACTTCAACGCCTATCGAGATCTACACCGTCACCGGATTTTGACACAAAAACGGCAACTGATCTCCACAGATCTTGGTTATGTCCTTCCAGAAGAACTTGAAGGGACACCTGAAGAACATCTCTACCGTGAAGCGATGGAGAAGGCAAAAGAGACTTTTGAACTGATCAGAAGAGAATTGCCTTTTGAAGCTCAATATGTTGTTCCAATGGGTTATAGATCTCGCTGGTATTTCCATCTCAACTTACGCGCTTTACAATGGATTGTTGAACTTCGGTCTGCCCCTGCTGGCCACAGCAGCTACAGAAGGATTGCTCAAGAGATGGCCAAAAAAGTTGGAGAAAGATTCCCTTCTCTTGAACGCTTTTTAAAATTTGTCGATTACTCTGGACATGCTCTTGGTCGGATGGATCAAGAAATTCGGAGAGAGGCGAGAAAGGCAGGCTAAATGATCTCTACTCTTTCTTGTTGAATTGTCAGTTTTTACAAAAAAAAGCTGCTTTAGCCGCATCGAGGCTCATATCACCAATTTCAGCTTGTGGTTATTTTTTTACTCCATTATGAAATCAAAAACACCCAAATGAGGTTTAACCTTTATGAAGTTTGTGTATGAGTTCATTGGAACTTTCTTTTTAGTCCTTACAATTGGATTAACTGTCATTAACCCACATAGCATTGCTCTTTTTGCTCCTCTTGCAATTGGTGCAGCTCTTGCGGTCATGGTTTATGCTGGAGGTCACATTTCTGGCGGTCATTACAACCCAGCTGTTTCATTGGCTGTTTATCTTCGTAAAAAACTAACTACACAAGAACTTGGTCTTTATTGGGTAGCTCAGGTCCTTGGTGCAATTGCTGCAGCATTCACTGTGATGTACTTAAAAGGGCAAGGATCTTACGACACCCTTGTTCCAGACACTTACAAGGCTCTTTTAGCTGAGTTCCTCTTCACCTTTGCCCTTTGCTATGTTGTGTTAAATACAGCTACTGCAAGAGCAACAGCTGGTAATTCCTATTTTGGTTGGGCGATTGGCTTTACAGTATTAGTCGGCGCCTATGCAGTAGGGGCCATTTCCAGCGGGGCTTTTAATCCAGCCGTTGCTTTAGGAAATAGTTTGATGCAATTAACACATTGGTCAAGCCTCTGGATCTACATCGTTGCAAACTTTTTAGGTGCAATTGTCGCTGCTGCTGTTTTCAATGCAGCACACCCATCTGAAGTTAAGAATCACTATTAATTAATAATCTTTTTAAGCGAGTTCAATTCAATTGAGCTCGCTTATTTCTACTGTTTTTAAATCTTTTGCAGCTTTTACCTCATCAGGACGTTGAATGTAGGTCGTGTGAGGAGCTTGTTTGATAAGATCGGGCTGATGTTCCCCTTCATCAGAAAGTTGCCTAAAAGTATCTACCATCCGATTCAACGTGGCAAAAGATTCAGATTCTGTCGGCTCAAAAAGAAATCCCTCTTCTATGATCCTTGGAAAATAGATGGTGGGAGGATGGATGCCAAAATCGATCATCCTTTTAGCTAAATCTAAAGCGGTAATCCCTTTATCTTTATACTTCTTCATCGACAAGATAAATTCGTGAAGGCAGGGTGCTTTAAATGGGGATAAAAAATATTCTTCCGCCCCTTTTTTAACATAATTTGCATGCAAAGTAGCAGCGTATGCGCTGCGCTGTAAGCCTGCTTTCCCCAATAAAATGGCGTACAAATAGGCACGAAGTACGATGGCAAAATTGCCTTGAAAAGGGGATGGCCTTCCAATGGATTGGGCACTCTCTTTTTTCCATCGATAGCCATTTTCAGTTTTTTCTACGATGGGCGATGGAAGAAACGGAAGAAGAGAAGATCTACAAAAAACGGGTCCTGCTCCAGGTCCTCCTCCACCGTGAGGAGTTGCAAAAGTTTTATGTAAGTTGAGATGAAGAACATCAAAACCCATCTCTCCAACTTTGACTACACCAAGTAAAGGATTTAAATTAGCCCCATCATAATAAAGAAGCCCTCCACAATCGTGAACAGCTTGACTGATCTGTAAAATAGACGGAGAAAAAAGACCCAATGTATTGGGATTTGTTAACATTAATCCTGCAGTACGAGGAGAAAGTACTTTTTTGATCTCTTCTAAATCGACGTCTCCCTCTTCTGTTGTTGAGAGTGTGATGATTTTATAACCTAACATGCTCGCCGTTGCGGGATTTGTACCATGGGCAGCATTAGGTATTAGAATTTCATCCCTTACCTCTCCTTTTGATTGGTGGTAAGCTTTGATTAGGTGAAGTCCAACAAACTCTCCTTGTGCCCCAGCATAGGGAGAGAATGTTCCTCCATCCATGCCTAATAGGTCTGTCAAAAATTCTGTAAAATTTTCGAGCAGCTCTAAATTTCCTTGTACAGTCTCTTCAGGCGCAAGGGGGTGTGTGTTTGAAAAATCTGGAAGAGATGCAGCGCGTTCTAAAACTCTTGGATTGAATTTCATTGTACAACTTCCCAGTGGATAAGGGATTGAATCAATACCAACATTTTGCAAAGTCAGTTTAACAAAATGGCGAGTAAGTTCTAACTCACTTAAATCAGGTAAATTAAGGGGTGTTTCTCTTAACAGCATGAATTCCTTTGACGCGAGTAAAACAAGAGATGTAATCTACAGGGTAACACATCAGTTGTAGGTTTTTTTTATGGATGACAAAAGCAATCTTTTCGGTCTTTACTCAGTTGAAAATGATACTAAATCGGAAGAGTCTCTTTTTGAAGAGCTTTCTCGCTTTGTCACTGGTAGCTCTTCAGCGCCAGCAGTTTCGACAGCTCCTACAGTGCACGACTCTCTTCATATTTCTTTAGAAGAAAGAGTTGAAACATTTTGGAAAACATCAAATGATGCTCTTGCTCGCTATGCACTGAAATCTAAAAAGAAAATCGAAAAAGGCAATCATCTCTTTTTCTTAGAAGGATGGTCTGAAGGGAGACGTGCACATGCGCCTCACCAAGGTCCTTTCTCTGCTTCAGGAGGCTTCTTTTTCGCTTGGGAATCTACAGGTGTTGTTATCAACCCAGGGCGCGAATTTTTAGAGCGCTTCCATAAAGCAGGTTACACAGTACGTGACATCGATCATGTGATCATCACAGAAAACAGCGAAGAGCACACAAGAGATCTCCTTGCTATTTATGACCTGAATCTAAAAACAAATAAAGCAGCAGAGACACCTCATTTTATCACTTATACGCTAGAAAGAAGGGTCCATGAAAATTTTGCACCTTTCTTAAAGCCAGTTTACAAACAAGAAAGAGTGATGGTAAGACCGTTTGACCTGTTCCTTGATTCAACAAATGGCGAAACATTGGAGCTATCTGCACATGCTCATTTAAGATATATCCCTTCTAAAAACGAAGGTGGGCTACATCTTTTCTTTGATCTGTTCCGTACAGTTGGCGACCCTCTCTCTTTAACCTACCTTTCACGCGCTCCTTACAGCGAAAAATTGAAAGAGATGTGCAGAGGGACAGACGTTCTTATCTCAAGCTTTGGTCACACAAGCCCATACGACATTGGTAAAGTAGAGCTCTTAGCAGATTCTTTGGGCTATTTTGGCTCATTGACGCTTGCAGAAAACGCTCAGCCTAAATTGATGCTATTGGCCGATTTTTCAGGCTCTGAAGGGGATATTAGAATTGAAGTGGCGAAGAAGATGCGTAGCGATCTTTTCCAATCGGGGAAAAGCAAAACTTCCGTTCTTCCAGTGTCAGTCAATCTAGAGATCGATTTTGGCACATTAGATGTGACTTGTGGCATCACAGGATCATTGGTGCACAGAGATGAAGTGAAAGTGTTGAAAGGGAAAGAACCTTTTGCTCCCCTCACTTATCTTTCTGATACTTATCTTTTGTAATCTTGTTAGAAAACAAGATGAGCAAGGGCTTCGGGTGGCAACATCCGAAGCTCTTTTTCTTTCCTTAGAATAAAAAAATTACAGGATGAGCAGGATAAGCTCTGCCTGGCTTTAAGCAGTTGATTAGGCGAGTTAAGAAGAATTTAAACGCAAAGACACAAAGACACGAAGAAGCTCTGCCTAGCTTAGATTATGAGTTAGACAAGATCCAAATAAAAAAAAGACCTGAAAGGCCGATATAAGAACAAAAATTCATTCGGTCGTTTTTACATATCTTTAAAAAAAAGTGACAAATTTAAACACAGAGGCCACAGAGAAGCACGGAGACCAGGAGAGGCGTTGCCTGGCTTTAATCAATTGATTGGCTTAGGAAAAATGGAAAAGAAAAAGGCCTCAGGCATTTGCATGCCTGAGGCCTTTGTTTGTCCTAAGTGGCTTTTAGAGCCCGCTTATTAGAAGCGAACACCAAGAAGGAACTTAGCACCCCAGAAGTCTTCTCTTGCGCGAGGAACAGCTGAAGGTGTTGTCACTCCGAGGAGACCAGTTTGACGAACATGTCCGTAGTAGAACTGTTGGTAGAATGGAGCTACGCAAACATCGATATCTACACAATCAAACCAGCATGTAGGGAGGATGTAAGTGAAAGGCACTTCGATCTTCCAGCCATAGCGGCAGTTGTTCCCTTTGTCGAGATCAACGAATTGGTGATGGTTGATGCTGATGCGTGAAGAGAATTGTGGCATCCATGTACCATCAACGCCGATTGTGAAGTCAGGCATGATTTCTACAGTTGCGAGCAAGCCAACAGGTACATACCAGCTTTCGTATCTAACAGATGCTGGAACGTGACGGAAGCTTCTGTTGATCCAGAAGTAACCGATACCAGTGTATGGAGTAAGGCTCCAGCCACATGGTGAGCATTCGCCCCATGTCCAACCGATACGGCCATCTAACCACCAGTCGTTTGTTCTGTTTCTTGGGCAACCTTTGAGGCAACCTGAATCCCAGATCGCATCAATGCGGCCGTAAACCATGCAAAGTTCTTTGTATTCGTAACCGAAGTTAACGCCAACAAAGTTACCTTTTGAACGTGAAGAACCGTCTAAACCGAAAATGTTGTTAACAGTATCGTTTCTTGTTGTAAGGTGGAGGCGTCTGTTAAAATAGATAGGGCCAACATAAGCACGTGAGGCTTTATCGCAGCACTCATCGTAGCTCCAGCATGCCCAGTCATTGTTATCATCCCATTGGGATGCAGCGGTCAAGTCGTCAGACCATTCAGTAGTTGTAGCAAACGGTTCAACATAGCCTTCGTCAGCAAAGACAGGACCTGAAACGAGGCAGGTAGCTATGAAGAGCAATGCCATCAAAGAAGATTGCACAGTAGTTTTCATCTTTAGCTCATCACTTGTTTTGTATGTCATCTTCAAAAAACACTTCTGTTTTTGAGGTATTCTCTGAAAACGAATTCGGATTGGGCTTCATAGATAACACTCTCTCTTATTTTTACTCAAGATATGTTCAGCATTTCTTCTATTTGCTACGCTCGGGACAGGCAAAAGGCTGTGAACTATGTTTGAAATTGAAAAATTAGAAGCTCTAGAAATATTAGATTCAAGAGGTGTCCCTACATTAAAAGTGACATGTGTAACTAAAGAAGGTTTGATTGGACAAGCAGCAGTCCCTTCAGGAGCATCTACAGGGGAAGGTGAAGCCTTAGAACTTCGTGATGGAGATAAAAAACGTTATAAAGGCAAAGGCGTTTTAACAGCTAAAAGCCACGTAGAAGGTCCCCTTAATAAACTACTCAAAGGGCAATCAGTTTTAAATCAAGAACTGATCGACCATCTAATGCTTGATTTTGATAGAACTAAAGAGAAGAAAAACTATGGCGCCAATTCTATTCTAGGTGTCTCTCTTGCTGTAGCACGTGCAGGAGCTGCAGCTTGCCGTCTCCCTCTTTACCGTTATTTGGGTGGAGTTTCTGCAAAGACTTTGCCATGCCCTATGATGAATGTGATGAACGGCGGAGCTCATGCGGATAATCCGTTAGAAATTCAAGAGTTCATGATCCGTCCTCATGGGGCTGATACTTTTTCAGATGCAGTTCGTTGGGGATCTGAAATTTTCCACACACTCAAAGCACTGCTCAAGAAAAAAGGGCTGACAACAGCTGTGGGTGATGAAGGGGGATTTGCTCCACAAATTGAATCGACTGAAGCAGCTCTTGATTTTCTTTTACAAGCCATTGAAGAAGCTGGTTACAAACCGGGTGCCCAAGTCTCTATTGCTCTTGATTGCGCCGCCTCTTCTTACTTTGATAAAAAAGAAAAGCGTTACATCAATGCAAAAAGCAAAGAAAAGCAATCTGGTCGTACTTCAGAAGAAGAGATCGCCTTTTTAGAACGGTTAGTCAGCAAGTACCCGATCGATTCGATAGAAGATGGATTGGATGAACACGACTGGCAAGGGTGGAAAAAACTGCAAGAACGACTTGGTCACAAAGTACAAATCGTCGGAGACGATCTTTTTGTCACCAATCCAGAACTTATCCAAAAAGGATTCCAAGAAAAAGCAGCCAATGCTGTTTTGATCAAGTGCAACCAGATCGGTTCTCTTTCAGAAACACTTGAAGCCATTGAAAGGACCCAAAACCAAGGATGGCAAGCAGTTGTTTCTCACCGTTCTGGGGAAACAGAAGATTCTTTTATTGCAGATTTAACAGTGGCAAAAAACACAGGTCAAATCAAAACAGGATCGCTTTCTAGAAGTGATCGTCTTTGCAAATACAACAGACTCCTTGAAATCGAAAGAGAGCTTGGCCCTGTTGCACTTTACAAAGATTCCAATCGATTCGCTAAATAAAAAATAAGAAGAGGGAGCGTAAATGACGCTCCCCCTTCTGATTATTTATCTTCAGCTTTTTTATAGATGACAATGCCAGCGCCGGATGAAAAGTTTTCTCGTTCTTTAACGTAGGCATCATTTGCATAAAATGGACGGCCATCTCTATTGAGCGTCGCAGTATAATGCCCTCGAGCTTGAACACCAATATGGTGGCTAATGCCCACCAATTCATAGAGCTCTTTTCCTAATGTCAAATACTGCGGAATTTCAGAAATTTTACTGTCGTGAGCAATATCTAAATGGATAATAGGGGGTAGGACATCTGGAATAGTAAAGGGAGTTCCCTGCGAAGAAAGATAATTAGCAAGACCGTAATCCGCTACTGCTTCTTCGTCTAAAAATGGGAATGTTAGCTCGGCTTTTACCAATTGATTCTGCATCTCAAAAACAACTTCTCTGACAGATTCAGGAAGAAAGGCACCAGCAGATAAAGAGACAATTTCAGAAAAATTCTCTTTTGAAAAAGAAAGGGTAGGATTGATTTGGAGAAGTGCCTTTTTTACCTCTTCAATGGCTTCTTGGACATTTGCTCTATCTCCTAAAGCTTTGTGAAGTTTTTCAAAAGCTAAAACAACCCTTTCTCTTTTTTGATAAGCCTTATCAGATTCATTTTGTAAAGGAGCATGCGCGATAACTTTTAAATCTTCGGCTAAATCTTTTTTGGCTTTGCTAAAAGCGTGATAATAAATTTCTTTTTCACTCCCTTTTGGCACACCTCTTTCGACAATATAGTCTGGATGAATCCATGGAGTTAGCTTTGCGGAAAGTTTTACCCAGAGGCTATCCTCTTCGAGCACGTTAGAAAGTACGGATTCAAAAGTGCTATCTCCTTTAATTGTCAATTGGGGTAGAGCCGTCCATTGATTGTCAGGTAATACGAAAGAAAGAAGACGAGGCAGCCATGTCATCACATCTTGTTCGTAATTTTTACCTTCAAAAAAGAGGTTAGGAAAATGTTTATAAAGAACATCTCTTAACTCCCCAATCTTGTTACCACGTGAAGAAGGGGTCCCACTTTGTTTTGCATATTCTTGGTAGGTTTTTTTAAAGGTCTCAATCACCTCTTTTCTCTTCGTAAAATCGGCTTCCGACTCATTTGTTTTACGAGTAGGCTCAAACTCTAATCCCTTAACAAAGGGTTCAAGTCGGAATAGAACTTGAGAAATAGAATTTAACCAGCAAGTATTTCCCTGATTTGCAAGTCCTTTAACATCGAGACATGGATTAAAAAATTCTTCTTCTACCGCAGGATTTTTAATCACTTTCAGTGTGGGAAGTGTAGGGGTAGCTAAAGGATTTTTTTGTGATTTTGTGCTTAAGGATTTGTCCCGATTAGAGAAAGTGATATCAAATAACCGCAATAATTTTTGCGCATTTTCATCTTCTTTTAACCCTTCTTGAGTTGAACGAAAATGTAAATGTTTTGAAAGAATTGTTTTATTCTCATCTGCCAATGAGGAAAAACCCATCCATGAACGAAAAAAATAGGTTACACGTTCAAAAAATGAAAGTTGCTTAGCTTTCCATCCCGTGTAATCGTAAGAAAGCCTTACACTATTTTTGAATTTATCAACGGGATTAGGGCTCTCATCTTGAAAATGAGGTCGAATAGCTGTCCCTAAGTTAGTAATGTACATAAACTAACCATAGTCCAAGTCATTTAAATCATTATTCAAACAACGTTAAGACAATATAAATTTATCCCCCTAAAATAGGGCGGACAACTTTCGAATTTGCGCTAAAAAAACCTGCCAAGGCGTCAGCTGGCTCCAGCAAATTTTCTAAAGAAGGGTTAGAATCAAAATATTCAGCCAAACGTTGTTTGACCTGTTCGGGGTTTTTCATTCCGCCTAAAACAGCCCGAAATGCAAGCACTAAGTTATGTCTTGGATCTTTTGGAGGAAGGGTGATTTGCCCATTGATCAAACCCAAAAAATCAAGACCAATCATATGTCCTGTCTCTGCCTTGTAAGAAAGACCCAGCGCAGTGGCCAGTAAGATCAGTTTGGCCATCGGGATCAACTCTTGTTTATCAGGAAATAATTTAGAAAGGGTGGAGATAAACTTAGAATTATTGATCGTCGCTAAAATCCGTGCTGAATAGTGTTTAACGAATTCTGCATTGATGGGCGCTTTCTCTTTTGCTCCAGAAAGAAACGTTTGCAAAGCAGCTCTAAGCATTGCTCCTGATGCCATCACCCCCACAAGCGAAAAAAAGGCAGCAGGCATAACTGCCGCTCCTGTTGGAATAAGAGCTGTGATAGCTTGAGCAATTGGAACCATTGTACTTGGAGAAACTGCGGAGACACCCGGGATGATAAGACCTGACAAAACCAAGCTACTTAATGCAAATGATTCACCCGAAGCTCTTGCCTCGCTCGCATTTTCTTCGCTAGTTTCTTCATTTTCCTCTATTTTTTCATCGCGTATCTCTTCTGCCCTTTTTTTAGCATGTTGACGTGTATTCTCTACGCTCATCTCTTGTAAGCTTTGAACCCATTTAGATAAGACACCCGTTGCAATTTCAGACATTTGCATTTGGATATTGGCTGCTGCAGCTTCATGACCTTTTGAAACCCCTGTTTGGGCCACAGCAATGCCGGCAAAAGTGATAAAAGTCCCCACATCATTAATAGTAGCAACTGGTGGGGGCAAAATAGGGGCTGCCATCAAAGGTTCGTCTTTCTTCTTCACCTCTTCTGACGGTCCAATCGAGCTAGTTGTAGATTGTTGAGGGGTCGAGCTGCTTTTTTTTATAACTTTTGGCAGGGGTTTTTGTTTTTGAACTGCATCTGATGAGTCAGTTCCCCCTATATTGGCAATCTGATCCATACTGCCTCCCTTCTTCAAGTAAACACCTTTTACATAAATTTTGTTTGGAGCTTGAATAAAGACTGCTTCATAATGGGGCCTTATGGATACACCCCACTTCAAAGGAAAGAACCCTTTATCCCATGTCATTGAGGCTCAAAAAGAAGGGTTAGTTGATCAATCAGAGATTCATGGCGCTGAACCCTCAGGTGCAAGCTCTGGGTTTGCAGATGCATTAAGGGAGACTGCTTTAGCACTTGGGTTTGCTTGGGAACTTCTCCTCTTTTTAAAGGTCGATCCTTCTACTTTTGCCCCTATTTTAATCCCGCTTGCTTTGGGCTGGATTGTTTGGAAAGGGGGAAGGGGTATTCTCCTTGGGTGGTCCCGTTTAGATAGATTACACCGTATTGTTGAAGAAGAACGATATGAAATCGAAAACCATCGACAACAGGAGCGGGAAGAATTAAAAGTTCTTTACCGTGCGAAAGGGTTTGAAGGAAAACTTCTTGAAGAGGTCCTCGATGTCTTGATGGCCGATGGGGAAAGATTACTCAAAGTCATGGTAGAAGAAGAGCTTGGTCTCTCTCTTGCCACACAAGAACACCCTTTGAAACAAGGGATAGGCGCGGCTTTAGGGGCATTTTTAGCCTCACTTCTCTTTCTTCTTGGACTATGGATTGCCCCTTCGGTTGCTCCTTGGATCATTTTACCTCTTCTTTTATTAGCTGGAGGTACCCTCTCGACCTATTTCTTAAAGAACCCTCTTCTACCAGGCACTGTGTGGCATCTGGCACTTGGAGTTTTAGCCCTCGGTATTCCCCTATTGGCATGGAACCTTCTGTGACCCGTTTCGAAACCTTTTTTGCTCTCGGGAAACCGATTGAGGCCAGCCCTTTTCTTCGGAAAGGAGAAGGTAAAGTCGGCCAATATCTTGATCTGAAAGTTTCGATTCTATCTGCCTGCCTATTAGCAACTGCTTGGGGGATATCTTGGGTTCCCTCGCTAGCGCCTCTTTCTCATATTCTTCTCTTGCTGGTCTATTTCTTATCCGGGACACCGGCCTTGATCAATGCGCTTGAAGATCTATCTCTTTTGAATGTCAATATTGATGTTTTGATGACACTTGCGGCCTTCTCTTCTATCTTCATTGGAGGAGCCTATGAGGGAGGGCTTTTGCTTGTCCTTTTTGCCCTTTCTGGCTCATTGGAAGAGATGGTCTCTTCAAAAGCAAAAGATGCTATTGAAGAGCTCAAAACCCTTTCTCCACAAAAAGCTCTTGTTATCGAAGATGACGGAAAGTTGATCGAAAGAGCTGTTGGAGAAGTTCCCGTCGGAAAATCGATTCTTGTACGGGCAGGAGAATATGTCCCACTTGACGGTGAAATTTTAGAAGGGCGTTCTCTTTTAAATCTTTCCCATTTGACGGGGGAATCTGAGCCGGTTCCTAAAGGGGTAGGCGAATCGGTCCCTTCAGGAGCTCTCACTGTCGATGGAACTTTAACATTGAAAGTGACCCATTCGGTTATCGATTCAACTCTTTCTAAAATTATCCAGCTAGTAACAGAAGCTGAGGAGAAAAAACCACGCCTTGAAAAATGGTTCGATAAATTTTCAAATCGATACGCCACCACAATCATTGCTATCGCAGCTTTAACGGCGCTTATTTATCCCCTTTTTGGTCTCCCTTTTCTTGGAAGAGAAGGCTCCGTTTATCGCGCTCTTGCTTTTTTGATCGCAGCCTCCCCATGCGCTTTGATCATTGCCCTTCCGACTGCCTATTTAAGTGCTATCAGCTCTGCAGCAAAAAAAGGAATTTTGCTAAAGGGTGGGGCTATTTTAGAAGCCATTGCCAGAGCAAAAAGCATTGCTTTAGATAAAACAGGAACTTTGACAACAGGAGAGCTTGAAATTGTCTTTGTCAAAACGTTGGGCTTTTTTTCTGAAGACGAGGCGATCAGACAAGCGGCCTCTTTAGAGCAAGGGGCTAAACATCCTCTTGGTCTTGCCATTATCCGTTACGCGAAGAAAAAAGAAATCTCCTTTCCTCAAGCCGAAGAGGTAAAACTTCTTCCAGGCTACGGGATTGAAGGAAAAGTGGATGGGACATTTTCTTACATTGGAAATTTTGAATGGATCCTTCCTTCTCTTTCTGAAGAGACAAAAAAAATCATTGAAAGTGAGCGGCAACAGGGAAAAAGTTTAGCTGTCCTTAAAACAGGGGACAACTTAGCCATTTTTACCTTCCAAGATAGAGTTCGCTCTTCTGCCTTACAAGTGATTGAGAAGTTAAAATCTGACCTGCATCTAAAAACTTACATCTTGACAGGTGACCATCCTGGCAGTGGCAAGAAAGTACAGCAGCAATTGGGGATCGATCACCTATTTGCCGATTTGCGCCCCGACGACAAGCTGTACCATGTTTCACGCCTTTCAGATAACGATGGACTGATCATGGTAGGAGATGGTGTGAATGACGCCCCAGCCCTTGCAAGAGCATCCGTTGGTGTGGCCATGGGAGGCATTGGCAGCGGGGCAGCGCTGGATGCAGCCGATGTTGTTCTTTTGAAAGATGAGCTTTTAGACTTAACTTGGCTCATTGAAAAAAGTCGAAAGACAAAAACTGTGATTAGAGAAAATCTTGTGATTGCTCTATCGGCCATTGTCTTGGCCTCAACTCCAGCACTTCTTGGTTATGTGCCCCTTTGGCTTGCAGTCATCCTTCATGAAGGAGGAACACTTCTTGTGGGTTTAAATGCTCTACGACTTTTGAAAAGGTAATAAAAATATGAGTACAATTGTTCAATTGGGCACTCAAGAAGGTGAAGTTTTACGACAAAAAGCACGAGAGCTTTCCAAAGAAGAGATCTTACTAAAAGGATCCAAACACTTATCCAAAAAATGAGAAAGATCATGACAGAAGCTACAGGATGGCTTGCTCGCATTTTTCAACATGAAATTGGTCATTTAAATGGAGAACTCTGTATCGACCGTTCGGTGGCTACAATCCCTAAAGATGACTACTTGAATAAGTGGGCTCATGTACCTATTCAAGAGGTATTTCGAACCTTACCTAGTAAGTATTGGAAGCATTGAAGAAAATGATTGCAAGTGAGAAAGTCGGTTTATGACCCCTTCATCAGATTCCCTCATTTTAGCCGTAGAAAGTGAAAGTAAGAAGTTTAAGGATTTCTACGGTTGGCTTGAAAAAGCGATGCCAAGAGGTTTTTTTGAAGAGGTTTCCAACGAAGAGGCCATGCTTGTCGCTCACCATTTGATGGGTTTTGAGTTACAGGACAAATTTTGCTTCATCAACCTAAAACGGTCGGCCATTGTTTTAACCTCAGAAACGCCGACTGCAGATCTTGAAATTTTAGAACGGTTTGCAAAATTTGGGATTAAAAATTACCAGGCCTTTGTCTCCACTGAACCGTTGCCTGGCATCCCCGATAAAATCCGAGTGGGTGTGCTTGCTTTTACACAGGCAGAAGAAAATGTTGAACAGGCTCCTTCATTACCGAAAGATACGATTGACGAGATCCGTCTGCATGTCAAACAGATTGACCCAGCCCTTTCAGATGAAGATTTTGACGAGGCGATCCATCTTTTTGATGCACGGTTTTTAAGAGCTCTTTCCATTGAGGATATCACTTTAGCTGTTGATATGTTTTCAAGAGCAAAAACACGAGACAATTGCCAATACGAAGTGCGCTACATCGACAATTGGGAAGAGGAAAACAAGCCCTCTCTGCAAATTGTTATGGCTTGGAGAAATGCCCCCAAATTTAACTTCCTTTACAGAATAGCGGAGACATTCCATCGGCACAATTTAGTGATGCGCGGTGTGAGTGCTACTTATATCCACCCTTATGCTCGTCAAAACGTTCTAGTGATGGTGATCGGTATCCATGGAGCTAATGGACAGGCAGCTTGGGACGCAGCTAATCTTCCAGACTTTTTACGAGAACTTGTCCGTGTTAAATATTTTGCAGGCTTTGATCCCATTGCAGAATATCTTGTCGACCCGGGTGTGATTTCTGGCAACTTCGGCAATCTTTTTCGCGCTTTGACCCCTCTGATTCACCAGTTTTTGCTTCCTCTAGATCAAAATTTATTTACTGAAGAGGCCATTCGTGAAACTTTTTGTGCCCATCCTGAATTGACCGTTCAATTAGTAGAAGCATTTGCAGCGCGGTTTGAGCCAGATCATACAGATCTAGCTCGATTTGATGAGATTGGAGATGCTTTCTTGAAAGAGGTGGGACGGCTAGATACCGGCAATGAAACACTTGACCGCCTCCGCAAATTGACACTTAGCCTCTGTTTTGAACTGATTGCTAAAACATTGAAAACCAATTTCTACAGAAATAATTTAACAGCTCTTTCATTCCGTTTCGATCCTACAATTTTAGACTGCCTCCCTTACGATCGATCCAAGCTTTTCCCAGAACTTCCCTACGCTATCTTCTACATGAAGGGGATGCATTTTTTTGGTTTCCATATCCGCTTTAAAGATCTGGCGCGTGGAGGAATCCGAACCATTTCTCTGCAAAACTTAGATCAGTTAAAGGCCGAGCAAAATCATGTCTTTTCTGAATGTTATAACCTTGCCTACACGCAGCATAAAAAGAATAAAGAGATCCCCGAGGGGGGGGCCAAAGGGGTCATCTTTCTCCAGCCTTACTTCCGCTTAGATGCAGAAACAGAAGTTTTGAAACGTGAGCTCGATCTAACAGATCTTTCCGAAAAAGAAAAAGAGGAAAAAATTTGTCACTTTAGAGAAGAGCAGCGACAAGAGTTTCTCCATTCTGCTCAACGCTCTTACATCGAAAGCTTGATCACCCTTGTTAATTCGGACGACGATGGAAAAATACGGGCTAAGCATGTTGTCGATTACTTGGGAAAACCTGAATACCTTTATGTTGGTCCAGATGAGAACATGAGCGATGAGATGATCGCTTGGATTGCAGCTTTTAGTAAAAGATATAACTACCGACCTGGCAGCTCGTTTATCACTTCTAAGCCTAATGCTGGAATAAATCATAAAGCCTATGGAGTGACTTCTCTTGGCGTTATCCACTACATGGATAAGCTTCTCCGTAGCATTGGAATAGATCCTAAAAACGAGCCTTTCCGCGTTAAACTTTCTGGAGGGCCTGATGGAGATGTGGCAGGTAATGCCCTTGTCCGTCTTGCCAACGAGTATGAAGAAAATGCAAAAGTTGTCGCCCTAACAGATGTTTCAGGAACAATTTCTGATCCAGAAGGACTCGATTTGAATGAAATGAAACAATTGTTCAAATTGGCAAAACCGATCCGCTTTTACCCAAGTGAAAAACTGCATGATGGGGGCTACCTTTTAGATAAACAAACGAAAAGAAGCGCGGGACCCTACGCCACACAAACGCTTCTACTCCGAAAAAAAGAGGGCGAAGTTGTTGAAGAGTGGTTATCAGGATCAGAAGCTAATTATCTTTTAAGACATAGCCTCCATAAAGCACCAGCAGAGGTTTTTATTACAGCTGGTGGACGTCCGCGTACATTGAATGAAACCAACTGGCAAGACTTTTTGCTCGATACATCTGAGCCTTCCACTAAACTCATTGTCGAAGGGGCCAATCTCTATCTTTCGCAAGAGGCAAGAAGACAGTTAGAAAAACGCGGCGTTTATATTATTAAAGATAGCTCTGCAAATAAAGCGGGTGTTATCTGCTCTTCTTTTGAGGTATTAGCAGGATTAACATTGGAAGACGATCTCTTCATGCAAGAAAAAGAGATGCTTGTCCAAGAGATTCTAGAAAGGCTTGCTCTCTCTGCTGATAAAGAGGCTGATCTGATATTGCAATCTCATAAAAAATCGGGACTTCCGATGACTGAGATCTCAACATTGATTTCTGATAAGATGAACCAGTTCAAGTACGAAATTCTTGCTTATCTTGAAACTATTTCACTGAATAAAGATCCAGGCTCACCTTGGAACCAGCTTTACTTTGCTTATGCTCTTCCTATTTTGAGAGATAAATACAGAGATAAGCTTTTACACAATGTGCCTGATGTTCATAAAAAAGCGATCATTGCCGCTTATCTGTCTTCTGAAACAGTTTATCGGAAAGGGATCGATTGGGCTCCTTCGATTTTAGATATTCTTCCTTTAGTTACAGGAGAAATCCTAAAAACAAAATAGGGTATTTCTGTTCGAAAAAATAGCAGGATGAGCAGGATAGGCAGGATAAGCTCTGCCAAACTTTCACAACTTTTTGTAAAAGGCCTGGAAGGCCGAAATATGAAAGCCCAGTGTCGGAAGGAGCCTCGGAGAGGTGACTGGAGGCCTGGGTTAGAAGGCAATAAATATATTTGTAGGCCTAAAAGGCCGGCATAATTTTTCTTAAGCAATCTATGACAAATTTAAACGAAAAGACCACAAAGATAAATTAGAACATCTTCTTTTTATTCCTGATGCCCTTCAGACCTTTTACAAAGAGCTATTTATGCACGGTAATGCTTATCCTGCTCATCCTGCTATTTTTTATCCCGGGATAGAAACTAGTTTCTCTTTATTCAACATGTTTCTTTCTGTTAGAGTGTGGGCATGTTTAAACTGGCGATTATTTGTGGTGGTCCCTCTAAAGAGCGGGGAATTTCCTTAAATTCAGCACGCTCTTTTCTAGATCACTCTATTCCTCTTGGAATAGATCTCATCCCACTCTATGTCGATCAAGACATGCATTTTTATCGACTAACAACTGCCCAACTCTATTCTAATACGCCGTCAGATTTTGACTTTAAACTGAAACAAATTGCAATTCCTCTAAATGAAATAGAGCTTGTCTCTCTCTTAAAAGAGATAGATTTAGTCTTCCCCCTGATTCATGGCGTTTATGGAGAAGATGGGACTTTGCAAGCCTTTTTAGAGCAACATGACATCCCCTTTGTTGGTTCAAGCTCAAAAGTTTGCAAAGAGATTTTCAATAAACAAACAGCAAGAGAGCGCTTAAAAAAAGAGGGATTCTCCACCTTACCCTCTCTGCATATCACCTCTCCAACAACTCCTGTCGAATCTTTTTGGATCGAAAACCAACTCTCTTTTGCTATCGTCAAACCCACTCTTTCAGGCTCCAGCATCGGCGTGACATTTGTTGCATCCCCTGATGAAGCTAAAAGAGCTATTTTGAGCCTATGGGGACAGGGTTTCCATGAACTGCTTTTAGAACCCTATTGTCCATTCACAGAATTTACGATCTCTGTCCTTGAAAATCCTGCAGGCAAACCAACAGCTCTTATTCCCATTGAAATGGTCCATGGAGGTAATAGCCAAGGCATTTTGGATTATAGAAAAAAATACCTTCCAACAGCAGAAGCCCGTTATTACTGTCCTCCACGCTTTTCTCCAGCCATTACAGAAGAGATCCTCCAACAAGCAGAAAAGCTTTTTGAATGTTTAGGTCTACGTGACTTTGTTAGAATAGATGGTTGGGTGACAGAAAGTGGCGATATCTATTTTTCCGACCTGAATCCGATCAGTGGGATGGAACAAAATAGCCTCCTTTTCCAACAGGCAACCCGTGTGGGCTTGACCCATACAGATCTTGTTCAATACATTTTAGAAAATGCTTTGAAACGATATCAAAGGGCCCGTTCTTTTAAACGGAAAGAAAAACAGCCAGATGCTGAACCTGTCTTTATTCTAACTGGAGGAGAATCTTCAGAACGGCAAGTTGCTTTGATGTCAGGAACAAATATCTGGCTCAAACTATTCCATTCAGAGACTCACAACCCTTCGCTCTTTCTTTTAGATGCAGAAGAAAATGTTTGGCGTCTTCCTTACCATTTAGCCCTTCATCACACTGTGGAGGAGATTTTAGAACAATGCCAACGAGCAGAAAAACTTGTTAAAGAAACGGCTTTTTTCAGCTCTAAAATCCGCCAGCAGCTTCAACTTCCTTCTATGGTTTTTCAAGGTCCAGAAAAAATGGATCTAAAAACTTTTATCGAAGAGGCAAAAAAGGCAAATGCCTTTGTCTTCTTAGGTCTTCACGGAGGAAAAGGGGAAAGTGGAGAATTGCAAAAATTACTAGAAGCGTCTCGGCTTCTTTTTAATGGCTGCAATGCTGAGACATCTGCTCTTTGTATGGATAAATATCTGACAGCAAAAATGATCGAAGCTTTAGATGATCCTAATATTTTACCGATGCAGCAATTTTCTTTCAGAATGAGCGATGATCCGGAAAGTATTTGGAAAAATGCTGTGGCTAGATTGAACTCCTCCGACCTCATCGTCAAACCTCAATGTGATGGATGTTCAACAGGCGTTTTAAGAGTTAGATCTTTAGCCGAATTTACCCACTACATGTCTGCTCTAAAGAGTGGCTTAAAACAGCTTCATATGGGCTCTTCGATAATAGAACTTCCTGCTAAGACAGACCAACCCTATCTTTTAGAATGTTTTATCCACACAGATAAAATTGTGATTCAAGATGCAAAATTGCTTCACACCCCTACTAGCGGTTGGTGTGAGATGACAGTTGGAGTATTAGAAGAAGATGGGAGTTATTTAGCGCTTGATCCTAGCATCACTGTAGCTGAAAATCATGTCCTCTCTGTGGAAGAAAAATTCCAAGGGGGGACAGGCGTTAACATCACTCCGCCGCCTGAAAATTTGCTTGCAGCCCCTATCCGAACGATTGTGCAGCACCATGTTTGCAAAGCTGCGAAAGTGCTCCGCATCAAAAACTATTCACGTATCGATCTATTTGTAGAATTGAAAACAGGTGTCATCCGTTTAATAGAGGTGAACACATTGCCGGCTTTGACCCCTTCAACAGTGTTCTTTCACCAGGCTTTGAGCCGTTTCCCGGAACTCCATCCAAAGCCTCTTCTTGCTAAAATCATAGCAAGTGCCAAAAAAAGCTGGAGTGGTTGTTAAAACCACTCCAAACGATTTTCTTTTAAGTTTTAGCAAAGTAAGAGGTTACACCCTCTTTTGTAGCGCTCATGGCTTTTTGCCCTTTCTTCCAGTTTGCAGGGCACACTTCTCCATGCGTCTCAAAGAAAATGAGGGCATCCAACATTCTCAATGCCTCATCGACAGAGCGACCAAGTGGAAGGTCGTTAACTAAGTAGTGACGAACTTTGCCTTGTTTATCGATCAAGAAAAGACCTCTATAAGCAACACCTTCAGGAGCAAGGATATTGAAAGCTGTAGCCATCTCTTTTTTGATATCGGCGATCAAGGGATACGTAACCCCTTCAATGCCCCCATCTTTTTTAGGCGTTTTGAGCCAAGCCAAGTGGCAATGGGCGCTATCAACAGAACAGCCAACAACTTCTGCGCCGCGTGCTTTAAAATCGTCCAACTTCTCTTCAAAAGCATGGAGTTCTGTTGGGCAAACAAAAGTGAAGTCTAAAGGGTAGAAAAACAGGACAACATATTTGCCGTGGTAACGATCTAGGTGGAAATCGGGGATGATTCTCCCTTCGAAAACAGCTTCCGACTTAATGTTCGGGACTTTTTCACCAATAAATTTGCTCATAGTTCCTCTTATGAAAAATAGACTTCAGGATTTGAAAGAAATGTCTCTTGCCCAATGGTTGTTTTGGGGCCGTGTCCAGGATAAACAACAACCTGTTTTGGTAAAAGGGCTAGCCTTTTTAAAGATTGCCACATCTTTTCAATCTCGGCAGTTGGAAAGGAAAGATTCCCAATTGTCCCTTTAAAAAGGGTATCTCCAGAAAAAAGAATCCCTTCTTTTGGGAAGTAAAAAGAGACGCCGCCAGGTGTATGACCAGGTGTGTGGATCACCTCTAACTCATGCCCATCAATGGATAAACGGTCTCCATCTTTTAAAAGATGTGCCCCTTGAAAAGGGGATGCAGGCAAAAACAGGGGCAGACCATCGCTACCAGGCTTTTCTAAATTAGGAAGGTCAAGAGAGTGGATATAGACTGGAATAGAAAGCTGATCTGCAATCAGCTTGCAATCTGCCGTATGATCCAAATGAGAATGGGTCAACAATAAAGCTTTTGGGACAAGATCATGCTGTTCGATCAGACGACTGTAGGTAGAAAAACTGTCTAAAGGGGCGTCGATCAGAAAAACTTCTTTTTCTCCGACGATATAACCATTCGTCTCTAATGGACCGGATGAAAAGGATGTCAAAAACATAAGGCAACTCCTGCCAATTTTACATCGAATCTATTTATGAACGGAACGAATTTAACCTTTTTAAAGCCCTCGAATAAAAAAAACTAGTAACTGAAATAGGAAAACCATTATCAAACAAAATTTATGAAACCGGAGAAAAAATGTTTAATTTATTGAACAAAGGCAGTCTATCTGCTCTATTAGCGCTTTTATGCGTAACTACGTCATCTGTATCTGCATGGGAACAACCTTATGATACATATGAATATTCAGATTGCGAATGCAATTCTAACAGATTTTATATTGGTGGATTTGGCGGGGGCATCTATTCTGACTCCACTAAAATCTCTCAAATGGGAACAGCGTTTTTCGCTGAAGATTTAGGTGGGCCACTAGCTGTTTATGCAAAAGGGCACACAAGAAGCAGCTCAGCTGGATTTGGTGGTTTTCAAATCGGATACGAGTGGTCAAATTTCAATGCTTTAGATTCACTTCCATTCAACGATGGATGCTGCTCTAACTGGTCATTTGCCCCAGCATTAGAGTTTGAAGGTTTCTTCTTTAGCCATACAAAATGCGGACACCTCCACAATCCTACAAGCAGATTGTCAGAGCACAACTTTTCAACCTCATTCCCAATGGATATGAGCGTTCTTATTGTTAACGGCGTTCTTGCTTTAGAGCACACTTCTTTATTTGGATTTACTCCCTATGTAGGCGGCGGTATTGGTACAGCAAACATCAGCATCCAACACGCTAGATCTTTCCAAATAGCTCCAGTTGAGTTAGGAGTAAACCACTTCAACTCAAGACGGTCTGATTCATCTTGGGCATTTGCTGCACAAGTGAAGGCTGGACTTCGTTACAAAATCTGCGACTCTCTGCACATCTTCGGTGAATACCGTTATGTTTATGTAGATTGCAGCGACTTCATCTTTGGATCGACTGTCTATCCTACACACGTTCCTACATCTCCTTGGAATGTTAAAGTAAAAGACATCAACTACAACGCTTTTGCTTTTGGTCTCCAATACGACCTGTAGAAATTAGGATTTTCAAAAGTTCATAAAAAATAGCCTCTCGGGATTCCGAGGGGCTATTTTATTTTAAAAAAAAACACCAAGGCATAAAAAAACCGAACGGATTGTGTATACAAAACGTTCGGTCATTTGCACCGGAGAGGAATCGAACCTCTAACCTCATGGTTCGTAGCCATGTACTCTATCCGATTGAGCTACCGGTGCGAAGTAATGCCAACTATTCTACCGGGTCAAGACGATCAGTTCAAGAACCATGATGATAAAAATCAAAATAGTTGCCGCACTTAACCAAAGTGAGCTGGTTAATGGGGTTGATCCAAGCCTTTTTTTGGCTACAACTGCAAACGCAATAGGAAGCAGTCCATTCATTACAGCCTCACCAATTCCTCCCGCAAGACCGAGGGCATCCATAAAAATCCCAGGATAAAGAGCCGAAAGGACAACTGGAGGTATTAACATCAGTAAAATAAGGGAAAATCGGTAAAGACCAGACCTTGAAACTTGCAAAGCGTCGGCCAAAAAGTCGACAACAGAAAGAGAGACGCCCAAAAAAGATGTCACTAAAGCAAAAAAAGCAAAAAGGGCACTAAATGTGACAATCCAAGGGTGTTGAGAAAGGTTAAAAATCGCATCTGAAATCGGCACACCTTCAATTCCCGCTTTTTCAATCAGCTCTTTTGGCAAAGCTCCAATGATGACAATCTGCCAAATCAGATAGATCACAAGCGAAAATGTTACCCCTAAAATCACAGCTAACCTCAGCTGTTTGCGGTCTCTTTTCAAATAACTTGTTAACGTTGGGATGATGTTGTGATAGCCAAATGCTGAAAGCAAGGTAGGTAGAGCAAAAAGACTTGTTGTTAGTGCGTAAGGGCGAAATCTTGCTGGATCAATTTCAGGAACTGTGACCCCCAATAAAAGCCAAAAAGAGGCGATTAGCCCGATCATCAAAAGAGAATTGACTGCTCCAACAAAACGGGGACCCATCCAAACAGCTAATCCAAAAATGGCCGTAAAAAGAATAGGTCCGCCAGAGCGGATATCTAAGCCAAATAACTCTAATAAACGATCAAGTAGAGGTGCTCCCCCAGAAACATAGACAATCAGAAAGCATAGATAGAGGAAAAGAAAACTTGCACCTGCAAACCATTTCCCCACTTTTCCAAGGAGCGATTCGCTGATGGTCATCAAATTGGCCCCTTCAGGGAATAAGAGTGTCACTTCCAGAAAGAGCAATCCGGTAAACAACATCAAGAGATAAGCAACAAGATTTGTCCCAATCGTCGGGAGCAATCCACTTGGACCTGTTACAACAGGAAGTCCGAGCATCCCTGCACCTACGCAAGTTCCTGTAACAAGTAAGGAAGCTGAGAGGAGTTTTCTAAAATTTTTAGTCTTTTTGAGCACCAAAATATTTTATATCCTACACCCCCAAAATTCAAGTTTTACAAAAATTTTTTGACACCGTAAGATCCGGATATTCGTGAGGGGGCAATGGAGGAGTTCAAGGGAGAGGAAAAGGAGCGGCCTTTTGAGTGCACGGCATGTCGAAAAGGAATCAAAGTTCTTTACACTCTTGTGATTAGAGACACTATCACTGAACAAGTGATGTGTGGCGATTGCCCAGAATTAAAACGGAGATTGCAAGGATCTTCGACCCTAGAAGCACAAGAAAAAAAAGGGGGAGAAACTGGACTTGCATGTGGCACTTGTGGCACTTCACTCGAAGAGGTCAGGACAGGTCACAGCTTAGGTTGTTCTTCTTGTTACACTGTATTCACAGATTTCATTGTACAAGATCTTATCAGCCAAAAAGCTCTTCCTGAACGGGTAGAAAAACAGAAAAAAAGTGTTCCTCTCCATATTGGAAAAATCCCAGGAAAAGTCCCCGCTCAAAACGCATCTCTACGCCTCTTAGCACTCAATGAAGCGCTTGAAGATACTTTGAAACGAGAAGATTACGAAGAAGCCGCCCGCTTACGCGACCAGATCAAACAGCTAACGGAACAACCAGATCCAGAAAGGAAAAAGGATGCCTAAACTCCACACTCATATTCCCCAAGAGACTTTTTGGTGCAAGAATGATGGGAATATAGATCTTGCAGCCTTTTTGACTTTGAGAAGAAACATTGACAAATTTCTATTCCCTTCAAAACTGGACAAAGAAAAACGGCTTCAGATTCTCTCTTTGTTAAGTAAACCTCTTATCGATAAGAAAAATGGGTGGAAACTGATAAAAGGAGAAGAATGCTCACCTCTTGATAAAGAGTGGTTGCAAGAACATTTTTTCCTTTCAGCTCCTTTACAAGAGGTCCAAAAAGGAGATGGGATCTTAATCGGCACAGGCTCTTACGCTGCTTTTTTTAATCTACAAGATCACATCCAACTCCGATTTTTAGGGACAAAAAACGAATTAGAAAATGGCTGGAAAGAGGTTTCTAAAAGTGACAACCTTCTTCAAGAAGCCTCTCCTTTTGCTTTTTCACCCTATTTTGGCTATTTGACATCGACACCAAAAGAGGCAGGAACAGGATTACAAATCGAAATCCTTCTCCAGACGCCAGCGCTTTCTCTTTTCAGAGAAGAAGAACATCTTCTTTTCAATGAAGATGATCGAATTGAACCCCTTCACCTATTCTCTTACTCCCCAGGCATCGACCATGGGCTTCTCTTGATAAGAAACCGCTCATCTATCGGACTCAGTGAAGATCAAATTTTGAGCCTCGTCAAGACATTTGCTGACAAAGTTGTCGCTAAAGAGACAGCCCTAAGAAAACGACTTCTTGAAAAGGATGAAGCTGCCACAAAAGATAGGGTCTCCAGAGCTTTTGGACTTCTTGCCCACTCGTATCAAATTGAAACCCTCGAGGCGATCGAAGCTTTCGGCTGGCTAAAAGTTGGCCTTGAAAACAGTTGGATTACCGGAGTTGATCGAGTCAAGCTTAACAAACTTCTCATCAATGTTCGAAGAGGGCATCTCACTCAACAGCTAGACGTAGACGCCCCGCGCGAGGAGTTGCTGCACAAGCGAGCCGAGTTACTCCACAAGGAGCTGAACGGCATTCAACTCCTAATATAGGAGGGAGATAAGGAGTGGGCGCTGGTGGCTCGCGGGCTGCAAAGACGAAATAGGGCGAAAGCTCAAAAAACGGCAGGCCAAGCCTAGCCCGTTTTTTGGCTTCCTACTCTTTCATCTTTTCGCCACTGCTCGCGCGCCCAAAATAAAAGAATTTCTCCTTCGCACAAGAAAAAAATCACGTAAAAGACTGAATATTAACGAATTAGCAAGATGTGCTTATTTGAGGTTGGGCGCGTGAGCGATGGCGAAAAGGGAAAAGAGAAGAAGGCCGGATTTTGGCTAGGTTTGACCTGCCAAAATCCGAGCCTTCGAACGATTTTGCCTTTGCAGCCCGCGAGCCACCAGCGCCCACTCCTTATTTAAAGGATTACGCGGCGAGTTTGACGGAGAGACGTGCTTTTGTGCGGCTAGCTTTGTTCTTTTTAATGATGCCTTTTTTGACGCCTTTATCCACGAGGCTATACACCTCATTTAGAGCAGTCTTAGCAGCTTCTGTGTCTTGCTTTGAGAGTTTTTCCTCAAGAGTCTTGATCTGCGTCTTGATCTTTGACTTGTAAGCGCGGTTGATTGCGTTACGTTTTAGACTTTGCAAGTGACGTTTTGCCGCCTGTGGACGTCTTTCTTTTTTCTTAGGGGCCTCTTCTGCCATGTGACCTTCAATAATGGAATTTTTTAGAACGACCATTATACGTAGTTATCGAAAATAGGTCAAAGTAGCCAATATGAAAATGGTGAAAATTTAATGGAACCCAACTTTAAAAATATCGTTAAACTTGCGGCCAATCTGCCCCCTTGCTAATCTTTCGCCCCGAGAAAACGGTTCTAGACACTTTGTGGAAAGGTTGTTCATAACTTTTTCACTTGCTTAAAACAGCAACCGTGTGCGATGGATCTGGATTTGGCATGTGTAAAACTAAATTTATAGTTAACGAATTTCTATTCGTCATGAGGGACTTTAATGAGTGGTGAGAAAACAAAAGTTGGTCTTTTAGACGGCTTTGAAGCTGATAGTGACCTCTCTTTTGAAGAGACTGTTGAAGAAAGGGATGCCCCCATTTTCGATTTTTGTTCTGCATGGGACCAATTTTTAATCTACGTCAAAGAGCGGTGTTCAACCACCACCTTTGAAAATTGGTTTTCCCCCATCCAAGTTGTGGAAAAAGAGGGCTCTTTTGCTCTGCAGATCCCCAATATCTTCGTCAAAGAATATCTCCTATCTAACTTCGGAAAAGACCTAAAAGCCTTCTTCCCTGTAGGTGAAAATGGTGAACTAGAGCTCTATTTTGTCATTGCAGAACCAAAGCCAAGAAAACACCAGCCTGTCGTTGTAGAGGTCAAAGAGAGTGCGCCATCAGGGCCAATCCCTACTGAAGACCTAAGGACCGTCCGGCTCAACCCAAACTACAGATTTTCTACCTTCATTGAAGGTTCTTCGAATCAGTTTGTAAAATCTGCAGCCATGGGTGTGGCCTCTCGTCCAGGTCAATCTTACAATCCCCTATTTATCCACGGCGGTGTAGGGCTTGGTAAGACACACATTCTCCACAGCATTGGCCACTTTTTAGAAGAAAACCATAAAAAGCTGAAGGTGCAGTGCATCACAACAGAAGCTTTTATCAACGATCTCGTCGATGCCCTTCGAAATAAATCGATCGAAAAAATGAAACGATTTTACCGTTCAGACGTTGATGTTCTCCTCGTCGACGATATCCAATTCTTACAAAACCGGCTCAACTTTGAAGAAGAGTTTTGTAACACTTTCGAGACACTGATCAACAACAACAAACAGATCGTCATCACAAGTGATAAGCCCCCTTCTCAGCTAAAACTTTCTGAAAGGATGATTGCCCGGATGGAGTGGGGCCTTGTTGCCCACATGGGAATGCCAGATCTTGAAACTCGTGTTGCTATCTTACAACACAAAGCCGAGTTAAAAGGATTGGCTATCCCAAGCAACGTCGCCTTCTTCATCGCAGAAAACGTACAAAACAACGTACGGCAGCTAGAGGGAGCTATCAACAGACTTTCTGCCCATTGCCGTCTTCTCGATATGCAAATTACCGAAGAATTTGTCGAAGAGACGCTCCGAGAGATGCTACAAAAAGCACCTAAAGACAAAATTAGCATCGAGCAGATTCTAAAAAGTGTCGCCGCAGTCTTCCAAGTGCCCGTCATGGCCCTTCGCGGCAACGCCCGCACTAAAGATGTAGCACTTCCAAGACAAGTTGCCATGTATCTTGCCAAGGAGATGATCAACGAATCGCTCCTTATGTTGGGCGTCCACTTTGGGAAAACCCACTCCACCATTCTTCACGCTTGCAAGACGATCAAAGAGAAAATGGGCAAAGACGAAATATTACGACGCCAAATCCACATGGTCCGCCGCAACGTCGGCACGAGTTCTTGAGTTGACGAAAGGAGCAGGCGCGCTAGAACCCTCGCGGGCTTCAAAGATGAAAGAGTAGGAAGCCAAAAAACGGGCTAGGCTTGGCCTGCCGTTTTTTGAGCTTTCGCCCTATTTCGTCTTTGCAGCCCGCGAGGATAAAGCGCCCACTCCTTATTAAAACAACATTTAGGGTAAAATATCTGCGGTGTCCCCGTAGCTCAGTGGATAGAGCGATCGCCTCCTAAGCGGTAGGTCGCACGTTCAATTCGTGCCGGGGACGTAGTTTGTCGTGGCTCATCTTCCTGTTTTATTAAATGAGGTTTTAGAGGCATTTAAGCCTTTGAATATCTCCACATTCGTTGACGGCACTTTAGGTGCTGGAGGGCATGCAGAAGCCCTTCTACAAGCACACCCTGAAATCAAGCTCTACATTGGATCTGATCAAGATACCCAAGCTCTAGATATTGCAAGAGAGCGTCTTGCCCCTTGGAGAGAAAAACTCTTGCTGCTTCATGGCAATTTTTCCATTCTGCCTGATGTTTTGAAGGAAAAAGGGATTATTCCTGACGGAATCTTGCTAGATATCGGCGTCTCCTCAATGCAACTAGATAGACCCGAACGGGGATTTAGTTTTAGATTTGACGCACCTCTCGATATGAGGATGGATACAAGCCGTGGATTGACGGCCGCTGACATCTTAAACGGCGCTTCAGAAAAAGAGTTACAGCAAATTTTTAGAGACTATGGGGAAGAGTCTAAGTGGAAAAGGGCTGCAGCTGCGGTCATCAAAGGACGTCCTGTTTATACAACATTTGAACTGAAAGCTCTTTTAGAACCCGTTTTAGGCAAAAAAAGGTTTGGTGAAAAGGAACCTATTACCCAAATTTTTCAAGCTTTGAGAATTGCAACTAATCGGGAGCTTGATGTACTACAAGAGTTCCTCCCAAAAGGGATTGAACTGCTTCCGAAAGGGGGCAGAATGGGTATTATCACATTTCATAGCTTGGAAGACCGGATTGTCAAAGACACATTCAGGCTAAAAGCTTCTGATAAATGGGAGACAACAGGATACCGTGGCCATTTTATGGATAAAGAGCCTGAAGTGCTTTTGGTGACCCGTAAAGGGGTGACACCAACTGAAGAAGAGTTGCAACAAAACCCCCGCTGCCGAAGTGCCAAACTTCGGGTGATTGAAAAGTTGTGAAAACGTTTCTCCCCCCACTTCTATTGATCGTCTTTTTTCTTTTAGCTCTGATCGGTAAAGAGAATCGCTTGATGGAACTTCGACTACAGATTCCTAAAAAAGAGGTAGAACTCAAAAGTTTGAACGAAGAAGCTTATCGGCTTGAGATCGAACTTGATACTCAATTGAGTCCCAAAGTACTTTTGGAAAAATTAAGAACACCAAGTTATAGCCATTTAACTTTTCCGGAAAATGGCTAGATGAAACGTGTTTACATCCTTTTTTTCTTTTTTCTCCTTTGTTTTATCGCCCTTTTTTTACAGTTTTTCAAATTGCAAGTATTGGAAAACGAAAAATGGGGAAAAGTGGCGTTATCGCAACACTATTTTGTTGTAGAAACACCCGCCAAAAGGGGAACTATTTATTCTTCTCCCCGTTATGGAGAGCCGATTCCGCTAAGTGTTGATGTCGAAGTTTTTGACCTTTACGCCGATCCAAAAGTTATTCCTAAAGAAAAACGGGAAGAGATTGTTATTGCTTTGGCTTCCTTTATGAACTTAAGCGATGAAGAAATAGAAAATATCCGTTACAGCCTGGGAAAGAAAAGTCGAAGAAGGAAACTAGTAACTTGGCTTGAAGATAAGCAAAAAAAAGAAATTGCTGCTTGGTGGAACAACTTTTCAAAGCAATCCAAACTGTCTAGAAACGCCCTTTTTTTTGAGACAAGCTTCAAACGTGTTCATCCTTCAGGATCTATGCTTGGACAGGTTTTGCATACTGTGCGCCATCTAAGAGATGAAAAAACACGAAAAGCAGAGCCAACAGGTGGCTTAGAATTGACTTTCAATGATTATTTAGAAGGACGTAGCGGAAAAAAAAGATATTTACGCTCTCCTCTTAATACGTTTGAAATCGGCGAAACTTTGCAAGAACCAGAACCTGGCAAAGACCTCTATTTGACAATACATCCAGTTTTGCAATCGATAGCAGAAGAAGAGCTTGCTTTCGGGGTAGAAAGATGCAATGCAAAAAGAGGCTGGGCTATCCTCATGGAGCCAAAAACTGGAAGAATTTTAGCTCTTGCTCAATACCCTCAGTTTGACCTCACTTACTATCCTTCCTATTTTGAAAATGGGGAAAAAATAGAAGAGACAAGGGTTAAAGGGATACAGGACGCTCAAGAACCAGGCTCTGTGATGAAGGCCTTTACACTCGCTGTTGGTCTTTTAGCCAATGAAGAGCTCAAAAAACAAAATAAGCCCCCTATCTTCACATTAGAAGAGAAAATGGCCACTTCAAACGGCCACTTCCCGGGGAGAAAAAAACTTTTAGAAGATACCCATCTCCATTACTACTTGAATGCTTGGATGGCGCTCCAGAGATCTTCCAACATCTATATGGCCCATTTGGCACAAAGGGCTGTAGATGCTTTGGGAGAAGAGTGGTATCGAAATATTTTGATCGAACGGTTTGGATTTGGGAAAAAAACTGGCCTTCCACTCCCTTCTGAATCGGCCGGAGTTGTTCCAAAACCTGGAAGATTACACCCTAACGGTACCTTAGAGTGGTCTCAAGGGACAAATTACTGTATTGCCATGGGGCATAATATTCTGGTCACAAGTTTACAGATTTGTCGAGCAATGGCTGTTTTAGCTAATGGTGGATATTTAGTTGAGCCCTTTTTAGTTGAATCGTTTACAGAGCAACAAAAAGCGCCTGAAAAAACTGTTCCTGACAATGTAGTTGAAACTGTTTTAAAAGCGTTAAAATATACAACCCATACAGGCGGGACAGGAAGAAGAGCTGCTATCCCTGGCTTTTCTGTAGCAGGCAAAAGTAGCACACCCAAAAAACTGATCAACGGTTTTTATTCTGAAACTGTTTATGTTCCGAATTTTACAGGTTTTGCACCTGTTGATGATCCTGCTATTGTCTGCACTGTTTTAATGGATGAGCCAAAGTTTGGTTACGTCCCTGGAAGAGGCTTGAATCACCATGGCGGGACAGCCAGTGCTCCTATTTTTCAACGGATTGTTAAAAGGGCGCTTCCTGTTCTCGGTCGCGAATCGGACGACCCTTTCAATTATCCAGAAGGAGACCCTAGAAGAGATGTCTCAAAAATAAAATGGGCAAAAGAAGTGCAAACTCTAAACGAGCTGTATCAGCAATGGAATGGAAGCGATGGCCACCATTGACCTTGGGGAATCTCTTTTTTTATCCATACTATTTCTGATATAAATACGCAGTTGTCCGACCATTTCCCATGAAACTAAAAAAACTTTTCAAAAAAATCCCTCATGAGAAGGTTATAGGTTCTCGTGAAGTTGAAATCACAGGCGTCTCCTCTAATTCTAAACTCATCTCGCCGGGTAACATCTTCATCGCAAAAAAAGGTGCAACTGACGATGGCCACCGCTATATTTCTCAAGCCATTGCTGGAGGTGCTGTAGCTGTTGTAACAGATCTTTTTGATCCGACACTCTCTGTCCCCCAAGTTCTTGTGAAAAATGTGAATGAGATTGAAGGGCTGATTGCAAGTACCTGCTATGAGACACCATCAAAACAGCTTTTTGTCGTTGGAATCACAGGGACGAGCGGAAAAACGACGACTAGCTACATGATCAAACATCTTTTAGATGGGACTTATGGCCCATCAGGACTGCTTGGAACTATTGAATACCTGATTGGGCGTCACCGTTACCAAGCCACACACACTACACCAGATGTGGCCACAAATCACAAGCTGCTACGTGAAATGGTTATTCATGGATGTAAAGCTGGAGTCATGGAAGTGACAAGCCACGCTCTGACACAAGGGAGAGTGAAAGAGATCGATTATGATGTTGTGGTCTACACAAATCTTTCTCAAGATCATCTAGACTATCATGATTCGATGGAAAGCTATGCAGCTGCCAAACAGACTTTATTCCAAGAGATCGGGAATAAAAAAACGACCGCTGTTATCAATATCGATTGTTCTTGGTCTAACACCATTACAGGTTCTTCCCCTTTCCCAAAAATCACCTATGCCATCTCTCAAACAGCAGATTTGATGGCAAAAGATTTACAATTTTCTGCTGTAGGCACTACTTTCACCCTTGTCTATAAAGGGCAAGAACATATTGTTAATTTGCCTCTTGTAGGCCGCTACAATGTTTATAATGCCCTTGCAGCTTTTGGTGTGCTGCTAACAAAAAACATCCCGTTAGAAACTCTCATAGAACGGATAAAAACATTCCCTGGAGTAAGAGGAAGACTTGAGCCTATTGAAAATCACTTGGGACTGCAAATCTATGTCGACTTTGCCCATAAAGAAGATGCCTTGAGGAATGTCTTAAAATCTTTGAGAGAGTTGACGAAAGGAAAAATCATCACCGTTTTTGGTTGTGGTGGTAACCGAGATGCTAAAAAAAGACCTCTCATGGCAGAAGCTGTCGAAGAGGGAAGCGACCTTGCCATTGTGACTTTAGATAATTCACGCAACGAAGAGCCCGATACGATCTTGAGCGATATCTTAAAAGGATTTAAATCGCGTGATCACTATATTGTTGAATTGGATCGTGCTATTGCGATAGAAAAAGCGGTCAACTATGCCTCTCCTGGAGACACTATCTTGATAGCTGGAAAAGGGCATGAAACCACACAAATTTTTGCGACAATGACAATCCCTTTCGACGACCGAAAAGTTGCCATTGAAGCCTGTTTAAAACGTTCTAAGTCATGAAACTATTCCTTATCATCATCCTTCTATCTACCTCTCTTTTTTCAGTAGAACCTTTACGCCGTCATGCCAAAAACGAGGTGATCGTCCTTGATGCAGGGCATGGAGGAGAAGATCGGGGAACAAAATCGACGACAAAACCTATTCTTCTTGAAAAAAGATTAACTCTGTTTACCACAATTTTATTGCGATCTGCTCTAGAAGGAATGGGCTACCAAACCTTGATGACCCGTTGGAAAGATGACACCATTTCATTGGATGATCGTGTCCTTTTTTCTAACAATGTCCACCCTGATTGTTTTGTCAGCATCCATTACAACTCGGCCCCAAGTCCCGAAGCCAAAGGGATTGAGGTCTTTTTCCACCGAGATAAAGGGGATAACAAACGGACCCAATCATCTGAAAAATTGGCAAACAATGTGTTAAAAAGGGTCTTAGAATGGTCTGGAGCTGATAGTCGTGGTGTCAAGAATAGCAATTTCCGAGTGATCAAAGACACAGAAGATCCTGCTATCCTCGTTGAGCTTGGTTTTTTAACTAACAAAGAAGAGGCTCAACAGATTGGGAAACCTCTTTATGTCAAACAACTGGCTATGGGCGTAGCAAAAGGGATTGATGACTTTCTAACTGCCCGTCGCACCCAAAAACGGGCCGCTTTAGTTAAGTAAAACTCACATCCCCAACAAATCGAGGCAGGGTTAAAACCCTGCAAAACAAGCTCAGATTAAAGTCTCGAGCTACAATTTTGAGGATGTTTAATAAACAGGATCGGCTTCTTTCTTCGGAAAACGCTCGGAAAGAATAGAGGCTGAAAGGCAGAAAAGCCCTGCAACCACAAAGACAATTGTTTTTGAGCCCGAAAGGTAAAGCAACTCTCCTATAAAAGGAGCTATCATGCCACGGACTCCAACTGACGCCACATTTACGCTGCTAAAAATGGTACTTTCCCCTTCTTTAGCATAATGTGGACCCGATAGATTCCAGCTCATCTCGCTACCAGCTTGCATGATTCCATAGAGAGCATAGGCAATAAATAGCCCTGAAGGTACGTATGGAGATAAAATAAGTAGAAAAGTATAGCCTGTTGCAAGACTTGTCACTAAGGTGTTAAACCGATTGATGGGTAATTTTGCATAAAGTTTTGCCCAAAAACTGGAGGAGAAGGCAAAAAACAGCCCTTTTGAAAATGAAGTAGCAAGCGACACTTCGGTATAAGAAAGGGAAAGGGTCTCCTTAAAGAAAAATGGGAGAACAGGGTGCATCATGATAAGCCCCCCCCCACAGAGAAAGAACACCCATTGGAAATGACGAAAGTCGGCACGTCTTCTTAAAAGAGCAATCCCTTCTTTCCAAGGGAGTAGAAGAGAAGGGCGATGCTGTGGGACACTCTGTTCTCCATCGGGGATAGGAATCCCTTTAATCAAGAATAGATTACAAGATTGCAGCAACGCTAGAGAGAAAAAGACCCACTTCCAAGAAGCTGGGTTGTAGTCCAAGAAAGGTGAAATAAGTAGAGGGACTAAAATGTGGACAATCGAATGAAGCGATGCCCCTTTGGAAAAGGCTTTTCCTCTCTCATCTCGCTTCAAATTCAGCTTAAATATTTCACCCCAAGCCAAAATGAGCGCTCTTGAAGAGACCCAAAAAAAACCATTCGCTGCGATAAAAAACCAGAGATTGTCAACAAAAGGGAAAAGGAGGCAAGGGACAAGGCCTGCCAACGTTACCCCTATTAAGTAAGGTTTTAATCGGTCTCTCCTTCCAAGAATGAAAAGACTGCAATAAAAGGCACCCAATGCAGAGATTGGCTTCATGGCCACCAATAAAGTGACCTGGAAAGGGGAAGCCCCTAACTCTTTACAAAAAAGGAAGGCAAGGAGGAGCCAGAGCGCTTCCAAAGGGGCACTTAACCCCTTGGCAAATGCAAAGATGCTGGCTGTTTTCCTACTGTCCGAATCTCTCATCGGTAAACATTATAACCGATTTAAATCTTCCCTCCAAATCTGCCGACCTAAAATATAATAAATAATTTAAACGTAAAGACTCAAAGATACAGAGGCTTACTCATTGCCTCCCTTTAAATTTGTAGGATCTTTTAATAAAACACTGGAATCACAATTATAATTGATTTAGGACTTGGATCAAATCTTTGACAAAAATTGGTTTAAAAAGAACAGCCGTAAACCCAAGGTCTTGTAAGTCTTCTATGTGTTCAAGCTTTGTAATCCCTGAAAAAAGAACCATTTTTAAGTCTTTAAAGGCGGGGTCATTTTTGATGAGGCGACCCAGCTGCTTGCCATTCATCTCGGGCATCATAAAATCGATAAAAACAATCGAATAGGGGTCATGGTCTTTAACAGCTTGACCCAGCTTTTTCAAAGCCTCTTCCCCAGTTGAAGCACCATCCGCATGCATGCATTTTAAAAAAGTAAGATAGTGAAGAAGGGTCTCTCGGTTTTCTTTATAGTCATCGACAACCAACATCCTCTTACTTTTTATCTCTTCTCTTAACTTTGGCTCTTCAAGTTGATGAGGCGCAGGGTGGCAAGGGATCTCAAACCAGAAAGTAGACCCAGCAGCTTCAGCCGATTCCACTCCAATCCTTCCCCCCATCAATTGGACCAATTCTTTAGAGATGGCAAGACCAAGACCTGTCCCACCCAAACGATGAGAAATCATCGGATCCACCTGAGTAAATTTTTGAAAAAGAAGGTGGTGTTTTTCTTGTGGGATTCCAATGCCGGTATCTCTAATCGCAAACCTGATCCAACTATCCTTTTTTTGAACCGATAAAAAAACTTCTCGCGTTCCAGAAAATTTGATCGCATTTACGATTAAATTCAGCAAAACCTGCTTGATCAGAACTGGATCTGCAAAAACAAGACGGGGAAGCTCGGTCGAAGAAAAGACCAAAAGCTCCACTTTCTTTTTCTTCGCTTCAACCTCCAGAATCTCGGCCATCTGAGAAACGAGCTCTTCTAAATTTACTGGAATAAAGTTCGGACGGATCAATCCTTGCTCAATCTTAGATAGATCAAGCACATCGCTCATAAGAGCTAAAAGAAGCTCTGCTGAAGAGTGGATAGTGGCAGCATAACGGTGCTGATCTAATGAGAGCTTTGTCCCCATCAAAAGCTCTAACATGCCAATAAGGCCCGTCAAGGGTGCTTTGATTTCATGACTAACTCGAAATAAAAATTCGCTTTTAGAAAGATTTGCTGCTTCTGCCCTTTCTTTAGCCTGTTTTAATCCATCTTCAGCCCTTTTTTGTTCGGTAATATCTTTACCCAACATCACTGTGCCGATGATCTTATCCTCAGCATCCCGATAAGGGACTTTTACCCCTCCTACCCACCGGAGGCCAAGCAATGGATCTTCATAACAAAAATAAAAATCAAGAGGGCGACCTGTTTTGATCACCTGTTCATCAATTTTTGGAACAATGGCTCTTAAGCCAGGGACAAAGTCTTCGCTCTTTTGACCAACAGGGTTTTTCGTAAGATGTTCAAACAAGTCTCTGAACGTTCGATTAGCTTTTAAAATATTTCCCGAAAGATCCTTATAAAGGATCATGGCAGGGATATTGTCAAAAAGAGATTCAAACTCTTCCCGTTCGTGTTCAAGTCCTTTTTGTTTCCGATGAAGTTTTCTGAAAAAGTAATAGATCATCCATACCAACAAAACGATGCTAAAAAAGATCAAGACGAACAGCATCGGCTGAGTTCCTCCATCAGTTGTGTATGCAAACGTCCGTTTGAAGCCAAAATCCTGCCAGATGAAATATCTAATTGCCCCCCTTCATAGGAAGAAATTTTTCCTCCCGCCTCTTCTACAAGTAAAATCCCAGCTGCAATATCCCAAGGTTTTAATCCCCGCTCCCAATATCCATCGATACGACCAGCTGCAACATAAGCTAAATCTAAAGAGGCACATCCAGCTCTTCTAACACCTTGAGAGACTTGGGTAAGATGGCAAAATTCTCGGTAATTATTGTCGTCTGTCTCTCGTCGATCGTAGGCAAATCCTGTCGCAAGAAGGGCTTTTGGCAACTGATCGATTGAAGAGACTTTACAAGGTTTACCATGTAAAAAAGCTCCGCCCCCTTTTGTAGCCCAAAAGAGTTCCTCAGTGATCGGATTGTAGACAACCCCAACAACAGGTTCCCCTAAATGGAGAAGCGCAATTGAGACAGCAACAAAAGGGAACCGATGGGAAAAATTTGTTGTTCCATCTACCGGATCGATGACCCAAACATAGCCTTCATCAAGAGAGATATTGCCTCCAGTTTCTTCGCCAAGATGTCGATGATGAGCATATTTTGACCCAATTTTTTTGAAGATTGCCTTTTCAACTGCAAGATCAACTTCTGTGACTAAGTCTCCCCCCGTTCCTTTCTCAAAAATTTGAAATGAGGTGTCCCATCCCAATCGGATAATTTGACCTGCCTCTCGAGCCGTTTCGAGTGCAAAATCGAGAAAGGGTTGGTAAGACAAGGCAAAACTCTTTCGTTAATCCAGGGGCTTTAAAATACCCCTGGAGCGCTTTAATTTTTTAAGCGAAGTAGCCGAACCAAAGCAAGATCAAGCCAACCAGTAGCCAGATGATACTCCATATGATGAGGAACTTCTCACTTTTAGCTGATACAGAACACCACTTGCTGCAGCAACCATTTCCAAAGAGACGACAAATCCCTTTGATGATGGACAAGTAGCCAATGATTGTGATGAGGCTTGTCCAGTTAGCCGCAAAAGATGGGTGTAGGGCAATAAGAAGAGTACCCAACAAGAGGCTCAATGAACCAGAAAGTGCTGTAATAGCTGGGTTATTCTTAAAATTTTCTATCAATGCTTTGACATGATCCAAGCGGAACAAGACAAAAAGTGAAGTAATTGAGAGGTAGAGGCCAAGCCACCGAGCAAGCCATGTCTCATCAGGTGTATGAGCCGCGGCTCCCCAGTTGAAAAAACCAATGAGGGTCGGAAGATCCATATTAATATCCTTTTTAACTTTTCATTACTCCCTCATGAAATAAAAAGGAAGGGTATGACCCCCTTAATTGATCAACAGATCTGCAAAGACCGGCATATGATCTGAAGGGAAATGGCCATCAACTTTTGCAGGCTCTACTGCATGAACAAGCACGGTGATCCCTTTTGAAAGGTAGATATGATCGACAAAAATGCCAGGGGTGCCTGTCCCTTTAAAGGCTACAGTATCTGTTTCTTCGTTTGTAAAAGTTGAAAGAGGCCCAACATGTCCTAAGAGAGAGAGTTCTCTTGCATCGTGTAAACAAAAGTGGTTCAGGACTTTGTTCACATAATCTCCATCAAAAAATGGCATCTTATAAAGCTCTGGTCGTGCAGCAAACGTGTTGAGATCGCCTGTGAAAATGACCGGTATTTTTTGTTGAGAGGCAAGACGTCCTGCAAACTCTGCCTGTCTCTCCCGGGTTTCAATATCGGTAAAGGCAAAATGTGTATTCATCACAGAAAAAATCTTACCTGTCTTGCAATCTTGCAAGACGATTGTTGTGAGATGGTCAGAAATATGGATCTGACTTTCGTGAGGCGTATTCCAAATGGCCCGATCTAATAGACGAAAGCGATTTTTTTTAAAGAAAATCCCGTTGGTCTCTCCGATTTTAGGATCTCTTGAGACAAAGACATATTCGTCGCCAAGTTTTGACAAGAGGTCTGTTACCTGTTCGTCATAAAGCTCTTGAACACCTAAAATGTCAGGCGCAGTCTCTTCGATTAGATCGACAACTCTTGAAAAGCGGTTCTTCCACCAGTTTTCTTCCTCTTTTTTTTCTTCAAAAAGGTTGAACAACATGTTGTAGCTCATCACTCTTATCTTGTAGTCTTTGCAAGCTAAAGCTTTTTCGATCTCGGCAAACTGTCGTTTGGTATATTTTTGTCGAGAAAGTGTTTCTATCTGCTCTAAAGAGTCGACTGTAGAGACAACAGAACCACTGATCGTGAGAAGAAAAAGCAAGATCGATGAAAACATAAGCCCCATGATGAACGTTTCAGAAAAAACTCTCCACATCTTAGCTTTAAAAGTGGGACGTCGTCTTTCCGACAAAAAAATTCTGGAAGCTTTCTCTTACCCGTTGACTCTAGCAAAAGAAGAAATAGCAACGGCTGTTCAAGAAGTGGAGCTAGCCACAAAAGCAAATGTTCAGATTCTTTCTATTCATGATGAAGCTTACCCAACCTCTCTCAAGCAATTGGCAAATCCACCCATCCTTTTGTGGACTTTAGGTACCTTACCCCTTTTTAAAGGAACACTCGGTGTTGTCGGAACGCGAAATGCCACTCTTTATGGGAAAGAGATGGCCTATCAACTTTCCAAACAGGCCGCAGAAAGAGGAGCCGTTATTATCAGTGGTCTTGCAAGAGGCATTGATACAGAGGCCCACAAAGGGGCCCTGGCAAAGGGTAAGACAGTTGCTGTTATCGGATCTGGGCTTGGCTCTATTTATCCAGAAGAAAATAAGGAACTTGCAAAAGTCATTGGAAAAGAGGGTCTTTTACTTTCTGAATACCCAATGCAAACTCCGCCAAGCCGCTTTCAATTCCCCGCAAGAAACCGGATCATTGCAGCCCTTTCCGAAAAACTTCTAGTGATTGAAGCCCCTTTAAAAAGTGGCTCATTGATCACAGCCGATGAAGCCCTTCTTCTTAAAAAAGAACTTTTTGCACTTCCAGGACGGGTAGATTGGGAAAGCTTTATCGGTAACCATCAATTGATCAAAGAGGGAAAAGCAAAAATTGTCACTTCTATAGATGACATGATAGAAGGGGGTTTGGTTTCTAAAAGTGAAATAAATGAGGGTCTTCTTTCTCATTTTGGACAAACAGAAGTTGATATCGAAACTCTTCTTTTACAGACAAACTTGCCTCTTTCGTCTTTAAATGCACAGCTAATGCGCCTGGTTTTACAGGGAAAAATTCGTCAAATTCCTGGTGGATTTTATAAAAAAAGCAGCTAATTAAATTAGAGTTGGCGTAGAATGTCTCGCATAAGAATTTTTATAGGATTGCATGAAAAAAGCGCTCATCATCGTCGAATCTCCGACGAAGATCAAAACGCTAAAGAAAATATTAGGCCCCTCTTTTGCCTTTGAAGCTTCTATTGGTCACATCCGAGACCTTCCTGAAAAAGCATTTGGGGTTGATGTCGAGCATGGCTTTGAACCTACTTACGTCACAGTTCCTCGCAAAGAAGACTTGATCAGACAACTCAAAGCTGCCGCAAAAAGTGCCGATATTGTCTACCTATCGCCCGACCCTGACCGTGAAGGAGAGGCGATCGCTTGGCACATCCTTGAAATTCTTCCTAAAGGAACCGTTGCAAAACGTGTTTCTTTCCAATCTATCACAAAAGATGCCGTTCTTGATGCTTTAGCCCACCCTCGAGAAATCGACATGGCGCTTGTGAATGCACAGCAAGCAAGACGTGTGTTGGACCGTCTTGTCGGCTATTCCATCTCTCCTATTTTAAACCGGAAGATCCACCGCGGAAAAAACGAAGCTGTTTCAGCTGGCCGTGTTCAATCTGTAGCTTTAAGACTTGTCGTTGATAGAGAACGGGAGATCTTGGCCTTTATTCCTGTTGAATATTGGACAATCTCGGCTCTTTTAAAAACAAAAGACGATCCAAAACCTTTCCATGCCACCCTTTTTTCTGTTGATGGTGTGAAAATTGAAAGAGAGCCCATCTCTGGCAAAGAAGCGCTCATCGTTGATACTGAAGAAAAAGCTGCTGCCTTAGTCAAGCAGCTTGACAAAGAGCCATACGAAGTTACAAGAGTTGAGCGGAAAGAGAAAAAACGGTCGCCTGCTCCCCCATTCATTACTTCGACTTTACAGCAGGAAGCAAGCCGACACTTTGGTTTTTCATCTTCTAGAACGATGAGCATTGCTCAATCGCTTTATGAAGGGGTTGATGTTGGCAATGAAGGGCCAACAGGTCTTATCACTTACATGAGAACAGACTCTGTCCGTGTTGCTGATGAAGCTGTTTCAGGGGCAAGAAAATGGGTAAAAGAGTACTTAGGCGCTCAATATTTACCTGATAGCCCACGTCATTATACTGCTAAAAAAAGCGCTCAAGATGCTCACGAAGCGATACGTCCTGCAGATTTAACAAGGACGCCAGAAAGTTTAGAGCCTTTTTTAACACGCGATGAATTCCGCCTTTATCAATTGATCTGGAGACGGTTCATTGCGTCTCAAACAGAATCTGCAGTCTATGACACTCTTTCTTGTGACATTGTCCAAAAAGGGATGTTATTCCGGGCTACAGGTTCAACACTCAAATTTCCTGGTTATTTGGCCCTTTATGAAGAGCGTGTTGACGAAGAGAGCGAAAAAGAAGAAGACAAAAGGCTTCCTCCTTTAGAAGAAGGACAAAAGCTCACTTTAGTTGATCTTCAAAAAGAACAGTCTTTTACCCGTCCACCACCACGCTATTCAGAAGCTTCGCTTGTTAAAGAGCTGGAAAAATCTGGAATTGGTCGCCCGTCCACTTATGCTGCGATCATGAACAAGATCCAGAGCCGCGCCTATACAGAAAAAGAGCAAGGAAGACTGAAACCAACAGAGCTTGGCTGCATTGTTTCTGACATGCTTGTGGCAAACTTCCACGAGATCATGAAGATCGACTTCACAGCTGAGATGGAAGATGCTCTAGAAGATGTTGCTGAGAATAAAAGAGACTGGAAAGACATCCTAGAAAAATTCTGGAAGCACTTTGAGCCCACTTTAGAGGTCGCTAAAAAAGAGGCTTTTGTTCCAAAAGTTGAAACTGATCTCGAATGCCCACGTTGCCATCAAGGGAAACTACAAAAGGTTTGGTCTAAATCCAAGTATTTCTACGGTTGTAACCGCTACCCAGATTGCGACTACACAGCTCCTTTAGAAGAGTTCCATTTCAATAAAGCCGAATATGCAGACGATTTTGATTGGGATCAAAAATGTCCAAAATGTGGCAAAGAGATGAAGCTTCGCTTTGGGAAATTTGGTCCATTCCTTGGATGCACTGGTTATCCAGATTGCAAAGGAATCGTCAATATCCCTAAAAAAGGCGAAATTGTCTTAAAAGAAGAAAACCTTCCAGATTGCCCTGCCATCGGTTGCCCTGGCAAAATCAAAGCTCGCCGCTCACGTTTTGGAAAAACTTTCTATTCTTGCTCGACTTATCCTGATTGCGACGTCATCGTCAACGACTTAGAGCAGCTAGAAGAAAAATATCCTAATCATCCCCGTACACCTTATGTAAAAGCAGAAAAGAAATGGGGAAAGAAAAAAGCAGCAACGACAGAAAAGAAAGCTGCCCCTAAAAAAGCTGCGGCAAAATCTACAAAAGCCGCTACAAAAACAACAAAAGCAAAAAGTACCTCTAAAGCAGCAGCAAAGCCTAAAAAAGAAGCAACTCCTGTTGCTATTTCAGACGAACTACAAAAGTTCATTGGAAAAAAAGAGGCTGCACGCACAGAGGTCGTCAAAGATTTGTGGGACTACATCAAAGCTCACAATTTGCAAAACCCTGAAGATAAGCGCCAAATATTGCCCGATGCTAAGTTGGCAGCCCTCCTTGGCAAATCAACTCCAATTGGCATTTTTGAGATTGCAAAACTGATCAATCCCCACTTTATTTAGCACATTTTCAACGCGCTATATCAATTTGTTAAAATTGATGCTTGAAAATTGCTCGAAAGAGGTCGATGATATCATCCTTGCAGGAGGTACATATGGTTGGAAAAATTAGTGATAGCGAAAACATCGGCCAAATCGAACTTCTATTGAAAGAAGGGCCCTTTGGGGTGAAATGTAATAAATTTTTTTCTATTGTGGAAAGACCTTGGGAAGAAAAGGCAGTTCTCATTGGAGCTGTCCTATTTTTCGGGTTAACTCAACAACAGAAAGATGAACTCAATTGTGTCTACAGTCTTGCAGGCCTGAAGATTCAAATGTTGAAGGCTCACAAAAATCCGACTATTTTAAGTTATAGTGATACTTATAAGCCTGGATGGCGAGAATGGGTATTGAATAGATTGGGGATTGCAACCGATCTATTCGAGCAAAAATAAAGGATTAATCGTCTTTTTTATTTTTGTTCCGCTGTTCTTCAAGTCGGGCTTCAAAAAGGCGCTGATACCAGAATAGAGACCCCTCTTGAAGAACAACTTTTGGAGGGGGAAAATCGATCTTCGGCACTTTTTCTTTCGACTTCCCCTTCATTCTTGCTCTTTTTAGCCAATGGTAGAAATCTGGTGTAGAGACTGTTTTAGCCCCTTCTTGTCGACAATGTCTTGCAAGCGCTTTATCAGATGTTACAACAACAACATGGGGATTTTGACAAACCAGATCGACAATATGGTCATCGGCTGTTACCCCTTTAGCAGTGAAAATGATCTCTAAAGCATCATAGTGCCCTCTTGCCAACGGATCGTTTGTCCAAGTCGCGTCAAAAACCAAGGTGACATCAAGCCCCCGTCGTTTAGCGTGTAGATTGACCTCTTGGATCAGCTGTTGCCGTTCTTTTTCTAGATTTTCTCCTTCTAGGCACCAAAAAAGGAGGTTGTATGCGTCGACAATAAAGGTTTCGGTCACAGCTTGAGCGATTCCCACATTAGCTTTAGCTTCTCAAAAGCCTTATGCCTATGTGACACCCTATTTTTTGTCTGTTCATCTAGTTCAGCAAAAGTCTTGTTAGACTCATATTTTTGAAAAAGAGAATCGTAACCAAAACCATTACGACCACGTGGAACATCAACGATAGTCCCTTCGACTCTTCCTCTTGCTACAATTTTTGCACCTTCCGGATTGGCAAGGACTAATACACACTCAAAATAGGCAGCTCTATCCAAGCCATCCAATTTTTCCATGGCTTGTAGAAGCTTTTTTCTATTTTCTTGTTCGGTAGCCGTTGCACCAGCATAACGGGCAGAATAGATGCCAGGTTCGCCTTTTAAAGCTGGAACTACAAGGCCAGAATCATCAGCAAGCACCCATTTATTAAGTGCTTTTGCAGCAGTTTCTGCCTTTAGTTTCGCATTCTCTTCAAATGTTGAACCGGTCTCTTCTGGGGGAGTGTAAGTGGCAAAATTTCTCAGGGACAACAGATCCACTGAAGAATTAAATGTCTTAAAAAGCTCACGAAACTCCAGAAGTTTTCCAGGATTTTCCGTCGCTACGACAATTTCCATCTCCATCCTTTTTGCCCCTTTTTGTTTGATTATTTGCGATCAAAAATTGTCGAAATATCACCTACCTTATACTCCTCACCTTTAAACTGGAAAGTATCTCCATGCGATTTGCCCATCATGGCTTGTGCAAATGGAGATTGGTTGGAGAGGATACCGTTATCTGCATCGGCATCCCAAGGGCCTAAAATTGTGTAGGTAGCATTTTGCCCTTTAGAATCTGTCAATGTGATGACGTTACCAATTCCAATTTCGTCTGTGTCTACATCCATTTGGCTTAAGACACGGGCTTTTTGGATTTCGTGTGATAGACGTCTCATCTCTTCTTGAAGTCTTGCACGACGTTCTTTAGCAAATTTATATTCAGAGTTTTCCCTCAAGTCACCAAGAGCTCTTGCTGCTTCAATTTCGCGGGCATTGTCAACAGTCTCAGATGTTGCAATGTGCTTGATCCGTTCTTGCACTCTTTGCATCGATTCTTGAGTCGCCCAGAAAATATGGATGTCTTGACGCTCTTTTTTTCCCTTTTTCTGACCAAGAGTTGGGTCGACAACGGCTGCAAGCGAATTGAGAATCTTCACATCATGTTCAGAGAAGGTATGGCATTTAGAAGCAAGGAGGATGAATTCCTTTAAGAAAGAGGTAGGCGCCTCTTGGATAATATCTCTAACCACTTCGTATCTTTTACCAGACAAAAGATTGAAAATCTTTTTGACCAATTCTTTATGAGCAGGTTGATTTTCAATGTTTGAAAGGAGAATTAAAAGAGTTTCAAGAGCTCTCAATGCACCTTGTTTATCTGCAAATGGAACCTCTTCTTTCGCTACAATCTTTTGGAAGTACCAAACAAAAAAATCTGCAGCTTGATCTGGTTTTTTGAAGACCTTTTCAAGAGAGTTGAGGAATTTTTCTTTCCCTTCTTTATCTGCCAATAAACTCTTCAACAGATAATCGCGGATCATGGAAGGTTGTGATTCCAACAATAATTGAAGGAAAATATCGGACCAATTCTTCTTCCCTTGTTGAACTGCTTGTAAGGCTCTTTTCTTCAAAGCAAGCACTTCAATGCTATTGATCACTTTTATAGGATCTTCAACTTTAGCAATCCCTTCTTGGATAGTGTGCCCAGGGACTTGACGATCAAGATATTGTTCTAAGAAAAGGGCAAATTGTAGCTCTGCTTCTGAAGGCAATGCTTTATCTTTCATCTTCTCCAAAAGAAGAGATTCAATTTCGCTTCGGATAGTGGCATTTTTTAATCCTTGAGGGTAATCGCGGATAAAACCATAGAGAGCTGGGATGAAAACAGACAGTGTCCCTTTTTTACCCAAAACCTCGCTTGCCTCTTCATCCAAACTCTTTTCTTTTGTTCGGATAAAGAATGGCTCTTTTGCCGATTCTGGAACTTCGATGAGAGGATCTTTTTTAAGACGGCCTCTGGCTCCTTGCCACCATTTGACCCAATCTTCTTCAGGGATTACAAGCTCAATCATCTCATCTTTGATCTCTTGAGCAGTCTTTGGCCCCAAATCTTTCAATAAAAGTTTTATTATCGATAAAGGGTCTTGTCTTGCTTCACTTTCAAGCTGATCCGCATCTGCAAAGCGTCTTGCTAAAAAGCTATCGCTTGCAATAGGGATCAAAGTTTTAAACGCATTCGCAAAAGACAATTCTTTTTTTCCGTTGACCAGTTCAAAATCGATCGTCAACTGTTCACGAACAAATGAAATATCGAGAATCTCCCCAGTTCCCCATCCAGCTGTATGAAAAACAAACTTCCCTTTGGCGAGGTGAGCTAAAAGATCGAATTTTCTTAAAACGCCTTGAAAAGTGCCACCTTTTAAGCCAACAAGCTTCAGCCCTTCCTTATAATGGGGAGAATTTTCGTGAAGTTCTGTGACAACTTTAGTTGCAAGTTCACGTAATTTGTCGCTATCGCTTGTTTCAATGTCGTAGATGAGTTTAAGTATTTCATACGACTTTTTAGGGTCTTGCACGGTCTCCCACATCGGAAGGAGAGATTCGACCACTCCGCCAATCTGCTGTGCAAGCTCTGATTGCTTGATGTTTCCAAGAATTTCGATGAGTTCATCGGGATCAGTCGTATCCACGGTGAGATATTCTTCCCAGAGTTCCAAAAAGCGAGGAAAATTTCTCTCTGCCAATCGGTTGCTAAACTCTTTGATGTACCCCATTCAAACCTCAAACTAATAGAACTTTTGTGAAAGAATACTCTAAGAAAAGCATAAAATTCAATGAAGTTCCAAGCAACAAGCCTCATCAAAGACATTTTTTGAAAAATCTCTTTAACTATTCCTTGTCATTAAGGAAAGCAAGAGCAAATAGCTCTTTAGGGTTTGTCTGATTCGAATATCTCTTCGATTTGAAAAAAAGGATTACCAGTGAAAAGTGCTTTTAGCCGCACGTTAATATCTGGGGTAAGAACGATGCATCGATCTATTAATATTCGAATTTCTTCACTGCTTTCCTTTTCTAAATGCTTTAAGTGCTCTCGAGCTTGATCTGTACGTCCAGAGCCGATACTTTGATAGTTTGATAAATCAATAAAAAAAATTCGCAACAAAAATTTGAGAAGAGTTCTCTGCTCTATTTCAATCTTAGTTGCTATGTCAAATAATGTAGCCCCAACACACTCAGAGAAATATTTTGAATCCTCATTCATAGTAGGATCAAGGAGAATAAGAGTCTGTTCAAATAATCGGCTATACAACTGAGGGGATTTTTCTTTAATATCATCTAAATGCGCACAAAACAATTCTTTGAACCTTTTTCCCACAGCTTCTTCAAATTCTTTTACGTATTTTTTCTCATCAGACGTAACAGCTAATTCATGCAAAATAACAACCATAGCGGCAACTTGAGCCATTGGAACAGCGGTTTTAAAACTTTCTTCGCGTCCAGAAATACTGTTAAACCATTGTGATGCAATATTCACATTAGTTTTATAAATTCGATTATAAATTTCTGTAATTGTATGACAAAGTGGCAGCTTTCCTGTAAATCTAATCAGGGCTCCTCTCTTTGTACCATAGAGAAAAAGACCTCCCATCAAATTTGTTATTGCAAATGGAACCGATTTAAAATCAGAGAGCTTTTTATAATCAGGAAAAAGATGGGCATAGCTAGGTAAAACACGGCGCGCTAAAAAACCTACAATCTGAGGAAAAACTAACAAAAAAACAAACCGACTTATACTTCTCGCACACTTTACCCACCATTCAACAGATTTAGCTGCTTTTAATGCTGGAAGCAATTCGACTGGTATCTGAACTACTGTATGGCATGATAAACAACGAAAATCTTTTGTTTGAGGTCTACGATCAATCCATCTACTTAAACATTCTTTATGGAATAGATGATCGCAAGCCAAACTCGTTAATTTAGGCTTAGAGCTTAGCAAACGCGACCAAAAAGAAGAATCGTCGGGATGTTCTGCTAAAGATCCCAAACAAATAACGCAATTATCGATAGACATATAGAAATATGATCTCAAATATTTGATTTTCCATCCATTTACTTTAATGATTTCTTGCTCTTGAAGGGTTGCTCCTTTTCATGATAGGATGCTGTCTTTTAGATACCCCTATTTTGCGAGTCACCTCATGAGATTCCTTCCTTTTTTTGCATTATCGGCTTTCATCCTAGTTACAGGCTGTTACCGTTCCAATGAAGAGCTTTGGGACGACACCCTAACTTGTGGCCACCACATGGAAAAGGGCTTAGAGACATTGGGAGGCAAAAGGGGAGACTCTCGCCAAGTGCAATCTGCAGATGAGTTTTTTGCAGTCGACAATGGCACTTACTGCTATTCACCCGATTTCATGCCTTACTTTGAAGAGGGAAATGAAGGGCTCTTTTCTATGAGCGACATCCCTCCATCTAAACACTCTCCAGGGGATCCAGGCAGCCAAATCCCAGGCATCGAAGGTTTTAAGGAGCCGGTTAATGATCCTGCTTTAGCTAAAGTATTTCGCCCCGTCCACTTTGACTATAACAGCAACCAAGTGCGCGGTCAGGAAAATATGCAGATTTTACAAAACATCTCTGCTTACTTGAAGCAACACCCTAACGTCTACATCTTCGTCGAAGGGCACTGTGACAAACGGGGACCAGAAGCCTATAACTTTGCTTTGGGTTCAAGAAGAGCCAATGAAGTGAGAGGGTTTTTAGTCTCTGAAGGGATCAGCACCGACCGCCTTTTCACTATCTCTTATGGTAAAGAAAGACTCATTGCCAGTGGGGATGACGATGCAGCGCATAAGCTAAACCGTCGCACAGCCTTTAAACTGTACGAAAAATGATCCATCTTCTTCTTGTTTTTCTCTTAGTAGCAGGGCCAAAGCAAGCAGTAAAAGATCCTAATTCTTTTCTACGCCATGAAGTGGGCAATCTTATCAATGACGTAGCAGAGGCAAAAGCACGGATTGAAAGCCAAGAATCTGTGATCGACGCTATGCGCCGGGAGATGGACAACCATCTGTCGACCAATAAAGAATTGATCAAAGGGACCCTTTCTGAATCGAGCGGAAAAATGTCTCATGTTGAAAAGGTCTCTCAAGATTTAGCTTCTGACCTTGTCCAATTGAAGAAAGGGGTAGAAACTGCCCTTTCACAATTGGAGAAGAAAATTGAAGACCAAGGAAAAAATCTAAAACATTTTGAAACAGCTTTAAAAGCTGTTTTAGATGCGCTTGGAGCCGAACATTCAACCCCATCATTAGGGAATGACAAGGCCTACACAGTCAAAGATGGGGATTCTTTAGGAAAAATTGCTCTTGCTTTTGGCACAACAACAAAAGCGATCAAAGAGCAAAATAACTTAACGAAAGACACAATAAGGGTTGGACAAAAGCTTCAAATCCCATGAGCCGTGCCCCTATAGCCATTTTTGATTCTGGTTCGGGAGGTTTGGCTGTTTTACATCACTTACAAAAAGCCCTTCCAAACGAATCTTTTCTCTATCTTGGCGATTTAGCCCATTTTCCTTATGGAGAAAAATCTCGTGAAGCATTGATCGGTTATTGCCTTCGAAATGGACAATTTTTCGAGCAGCTTGGGGCAAAAATGTTGGTCATTGGGTGCAATACGGCCACAGCCTCTTGCTTAGAAGTTTTACAAGAAAGCCTGTCAATTCCTGTCATTGGAATTATCGACCCCTGCGCAAAAAAAGTAGCCAAAACAACAAAAGGTAGAGTGGGCATTTTAGCGACTCAAGCTACTATCCGTTCTCAGTCCTATGAAAAGGCTATTTTAAGATATAGCCCAAGCGCTTTTCTTCTTCCAAAAGCATGTCCTACTTTGGCTTACCTCATTGAAAATGGTCTCAGTAATCATTCTGCTACCTCCTTTGTTGTTGAAGCAGCTGTTAAAAAATTTAAGGCCGAAAAAATTGACACACTCGTTTTGGCTTGCAGCCATTACCCATTGATTCTGCATCATCTAAAATGCCATTTAGAAGATGTTACGATCGTAGATTCTACAGAAGCTTGTCTCGATGATATTGTAGAGCTTCTTGAAGCAAGAAAGATCAAAAACAATGGATCAGAAAAGGGTTTTGAGCACTTTTTCGTCTCTGCTCAACCCGAAACATTGTTTCAGTTAGCCCCGCAGTTTTTGGGTCGAATGATTGCTTTCCCAGAGCTTATTTAGAAAGTAGTTGGCTGCTAGAAAGCTGCTAGAGGACAAAGACGATGAGGACACCGAAGACCTTGAAGACAAAGAGGACAGCAGCTCCTTTCTTTCGTTATTAGTCCTCAATAGTCCTCGTCCTCATCGTCTTTGTCCTTTTTTTCTAGCACACACCAGGCCAAAAAGGATGAGTAGTAATAAGACACTCCACCAAAAAGAAAAGTGCTCCCCCTCCATCCCGACAACTTCCAATATTCTCCCGTCCAAATGGCCTTGAAGGGTGACACACTGTCCTTTACAGCCTCGTGGAATATCTCCTCTCAATCCAATCCCTTTTTTTATATCCCCAGATCTACAACAACTTTTCAAGGCAGGCTCTGGATAAAGGATCCATTCTTCATCCTCTTTTTCCAGCACAAAACCTCTTGTTTCCACAAGTCCTGATGGTGTCTCTTTGAACTCAATATCGATCATGATAGTGTGATGTTATGAAATTCCCTTTTTATTCAGGAACACGTGTTGCAGAAGCTGTAGGTAGAGGCCATCCCGATCGGGTCGCAGATCAATTGGCTGATAAAATCGTCGATCTTATTCTCGAAAAAGATCCTGACGCCTCTATCGGCATCGAAGTCCTTTTATCGCGTGAAGGGGTGACTGTTGCTGGCGAGATCGATGCAGAAACAATTCCTCCTCTTGAAGAAGGGCTTCAAAACGTTTTGAAAGAGGTGGGACAACATCCTCTTCCTTTCCATTTTCAACTCCATCCCCCTTCTGTAGAAATTAACCGTGCCGTGCTTGCAGGCACCTTTGCAGATCAGGCTATTGCTACAGGATTTGCAACAGACGAACACTCTTCTTACCTTCCTTTACCTCAAGCCATTGCCAGAGAGACTGTCTCTCTTTTAGAACAGACAAAAGGTCTTGGTAAAGATGGTAAGTTACTCTGCTTTGTTGAAAATAATGCCATCAAAGAATTAAGAATTTCTTGGCAAATCGAAGAGACGGGTCCTTCTGTAGATGAACTAAGAGCCCATTTTTTTAAAAAGCTTCCCCTTTTAGATCAAAAATCGCTCATCGTTTTCCATCCTTTTCTAAAAGGTGGTATTGAGGCCGATACAGGCGTCTGTGGCAGAAAAATTGTTTTAGAGGGTTATGGAAGCGAAATTCCTCATGGAGGGGGAGCCCTCTCAGGAAAAGATGGGCAAAAAGTAGACCGTTTGGGAGCCTACTTTGCCCGTCTTCTTGCTAAAAGTCTTGTGAGAGAAGGTAAATGCCATTGGGCGTTTGTCACGCTAACTTTCTTCTTTGGTGATAAAAATATCCATTCTGTCGAAATTTTGACCGATCAATTCCAAGAGAAGCGGACAATCAAGCTCTCTAAAGAGGAGATTGTCTCCCTTTTAAAGCTCAAAACAGCGCAATACTACAAAAGCGCTATTACGGGCCCGTTTTCGGGCGATTATCCGTGGGAGACTCTTACTCTTCTTCCATGAAGCGATAGCCTAAGCCACGTACTGTTTGGATTCCTTTAAACTCGTTCCCCATTTTTTTACGGAGTGCAGCAATGTGGACGTCGATGTTTCTATCGAGAACAAAACTGTCATCTCCATGCATCTCATCGAGCAATTGGTTACGGGTCAATACTTTCCCTTTATTGGAGACAAGACGGAGAAGAATAGAGAATTCCGATAAGGTCAATGGAATCACTTTTCCATGTTTTTTCAAGAGGTAGCGATCAACTTCAAGTGTAAAGGGGCCAAAATTGATAATTTTTGGGCTTTTTTCTGCCTCTTTGCCTCTTCTAAGGACAGCTTTTACTCTAGAAAACAGGACTTTAGGAGAGAAAGGTTTGGTGACATAATCGTCAGCACCCATTTCAAGCCCTAAAATGACATCTAGGTCTTCGCTTTTTGCCGATATCATAACAACAGGAATCTCTTTTAAATCTGCATGAGCCTTCATCTTCCGACACACATCCAGTCCACTCATCCCAGGCAACATCAAATCTAAGACAACAATATCGGGTTTTTCACGCTCTATCAGTCGGTAACCATTCAATCCATCGTGTTCAACTAAAAGTTTATATCCCTCAAGAGATGCCTGAAGTTTTAGTAGATCAGCAATATCCTGCTCATCTTCAATGAGGACAATCTTTGCTTTATTCATAAAAACCCAACCCTATAATTAAAATATTTCTTAACCTCATTTTACCTCCCTTTTAATTTCCCCCATATTGTAAAATGGTTTATTGAATTTCAATGAGTTAACGTACCATGCCCTTGGTTTTCCTCCTTTATGCCCTGTTTGCCTCGGTCTTTATCCTTGGAAAATGGACACTTTCTTACACTTCCCCCTTCTTTTTGGTCGGAACCCGGATGGCGGTCGCTGGGGTATTGATCTTGGCTTTTCTTGCCTTCAGAAGACATCCCCTCTTTTCCTTCTCTAAAAAACAGATCCCTCAGCTCATTCTTCTGGGCGTAGTGAATATTTACCTGGTCAATGTATTGGAATTCTGGGGCTTACAGTATCTTGCCTCCTTTAAGGCCTGCTTTATCTATTCGCTATCTCCCTTTGTTTCCGCCATTTTGTCCTATTTTATCTTTAGCGAAAGCCTATCGAAAATCAAATGGCTGGGCTTAAGCCTTGGATTTGCCGGCTTTATCCCTATTTTAATTGAATCAACACCTATTGAAGACGCAGTTGGACAACTCTGGGTCTTTTCTTGGCCAGAAATTGCCCTAACATCAGCAGCCATCTTAAGCTGCTGGGGTTGGATTTTGATGAGAGGTCTTGTGAAAGACAACTCCCCTCTTGTGGTGAATGGATGGAGCATGTTGATAGGTGGTCTTTGTGCTCTTACCCACTCTTTTGCAATTGAGCCATCTGGTCAGTTGCCTGTTACAGAATGGGTCCCATTCCTTGAAGGTGCCTTTGCCCTTTTGCTTGTTTCCAACTTTTTGGCCTATAACCTCTACGGATATCTGTTAAAAAAATACACGGCCACCTTCATTTCATTTGCTGGTTTTACAACACCTTTATTCACTGCCGCCTTTGGTTACTTCTTTTTGGGAGAGTGGATTACATGGCCATTTGCAGTTTCGTACCTGGTTGTCTATGTAGGACTTCGGCTTTTCTATAGGGAAGAGGTCAAAGAAGAAAATGAGGTTGTCAAAACAATCTCAACGTAGTAAAAAGATTCTTTTAAACAAGACCCCGTCTTATGAAGAATTTTGCTACGCTTTTACTCCTCATTGCCTGTTTTCAACCGATCCATAGTGATTTTTTCGACGCACCTACTCCCAGAGGGGTTATTCCAAGGCCGCTGCAAGGTCCACCCGGACCTCCTGGTGCGACGGGCCCTCAAGGGCCTGTAGGACCACAAGGACCTCAAGGGCCCCAAGGATTGCAGGGAATTCAGGGACCACCTGGACCAAGTGGCGCTGCTGCCTATCCAATTCCAACGACCTTTGCTGATTACGGTTACGCTTATTTCTCTGGCTCAACACCTCACGTTGTACAGGGCGACGCAAGCTTTCCACTGAATGTTTTAGATAGTGCCTCTACCTCCAACTTTACTCTATTGACGACTGCGCCCTACAACACAGGGGCCATTAGAGTAGCTCAAAGCGGGATCTATCTTGTGGTCTACCATTTGAATATCACAAAAGGAAACCCATTCACCGGAATACGGCTAAATGGGAATACCAACTTGAACTCAACCTTCTATGCTCAAGATGGAACAGCAAGACAACATTTAGCCTATGCCTTGATCCCTTTAAGCGCAGATGATGTGATTCAGGTTGTGAACTTAAGAAATACATCCGTAACAATTCAGTCACTTACTTCTGGAAATCTTGGAGTTGCTGACTCACTTCCCATTACCCTTTTGTTGATGAGGCTTTAGCATCCTATAGATGAAAAAACTTAGCTTTCTTCTTCTCATTCTCGGATCTTATCTATCAGCTGGTGTGCAGCTTGATTTTGCTGTCGAAGATACCTTTGGAAAAGGGCTCGGTTATAAAGCCAACTATGTCTCAGGCCTTGTTGGTGTCACAACTTTTTTGGATGAACAACCTTTAAACCCTTTCTTTCAAGGGAGGGTTTTTTATTTCCCTGCAACAGATTGGAATGGTCTTAGTGGCCTTGCAGGAGTTGCTTTTGGTTGCCCTGATGATAAAACCATCTCTCGCATTTATGGAACTGTCGATTACTTTCGAAGAACAGATGAGTTTTTTCAAATTGGTTATGGGATGATTTTTCCTACACCTATCGGTGGGATTTTTGCCGAATATAATCACCCCATCTCATTAGGTAAGGTTTTTGAAGAAGAGTTTTTTGATGATTACATTGGAGACTATTTTTTCGGGGCTGAAATGATCCACATCCCCTGTCAACTTTTCCGATTTGGGATAGAGAATAAGATCAATCTTTTACCTTGGATACAGGCCGTTGCACGTCTTGAAGGTTACTATTTCAGAAATCAATTTAGACCCTCAGTTTGGGGAGGGGCTATTTGCTTAAGAGCCAATATTGGAAGCAATGCCTCTGTTTTTATCAAGGGAGGCTATGATCATGTCTTCAAAAAGACTCTGATTGCAGGACTACAGATCGATTTATACAGAACCTCTACCCTTTCAGAAGATAAGTATTGCTTTCCTTTCCCTTGGGTAGAAAGAGAGCCTATTCCTGTACTTGATCAACGTTTCTTCTGGAGATCTAATTACTAATGCTCTTGATTGCTACCTTTTTTTTACATCTTACAACGGCACATTTCATTGAGGTAGGGCATTCTCAACCAGGTCTCTTGCCAGATCTTTATTTGACAAAATCGGACAATCCGGTTGGCATTTCTCTTCTTTCGAAAAAGACCTGTTGTATTGTCCATAAGGGATGTTTTTCAAACCTTCTATCTGCTGGTCTTGAAGCAAAATCTCTTGGGTATCAATTAAAAATAGTTGATGCTTTACGCCCTTTGTATGTCCAACAAGCTCTTTTTGCTATCATTCAAGATAAAAAATTTGTCTCATTGCCTGGAAGTGAAGATGATCTTCACTCAAGAGGTTTAAGTGTCGATATCTTGCTTACAGATGCCGAAGGGCAACCTCTGCCCATGCCATCCCCTTATTTTGAGTCATCTGTCCGTGCTTTTGCCGATTATGATGAATGTTCAGAAGAAGAGAAGACCAACAGAGAAATACTTGCCGATATCATGGTGAGAAACGGGTTTAATCGTCACCCTTACCGTTGGTGGGAATTTCAATCTTCTTACTGGGAATCTCTCTCTTCAGAAGACAAAAAAAGTTTGCCACCTTTTACTTATAGCATCGAAGAATTTCTCTGCCCTCAAAAGGGTTTTAAAAGTCTTTAAGAGATTGGTTTCTTTACTACAATTTGGTGCATTTGTAGTATTTTTCGGACTTTACCTGGAGAAATTTGTTTTTCATGTCGTTTATTCACAACACCTAACCTTAAACGAACATCATTGAAACCATCAGCAGATGAAGTATTCTCAATTTGTTGAGAAACAGTTAAACCGAATTGCAGAATCTGAAATCCCAATTCTCTCAATACTTTTTCAATTCTTTCATAAGCAAATTTTTCATTCAAAATGATCCGGCACTGCTGTGGGAAATTTTTAACTACCCAATCAGAGAGGTATTTGCCGTGATCAAAAGAGCTAATCTCTATGACAACTGCCCCTCTGGCATCAGGAGAGATGCTCAAGTAATTTTTCAAAAAATTTGAAGCTTCATTATTTGGATTATTTTGGATGAAATTTTTAATTTCGCTAGTTGGAACAAATTGAATACCTTGAATGCCTTCTGAAGCCGACATCAATGGGAACATGATCCCTTCTTCATTTAATTTATTGATAACAAGCGTGTTAAGAAAAGGAGCACGATCGTTAGTATGAAAGAAAATACCCCCTTCTTTCAAAACAGCTAAAACATTTTCCAACGTTTTAAGAAGATCTTCTGCTGGTAAAGCATCTAGAAAGCAAGATCCAACAATTAAGTCCATCGACTCGGGGGGAAATAGGGTGGTTAATTTAGTTGAATCTACCTGATGATAAGAACAGGAAGGGTTTTTTTCTTTTGCTGCCTCTACAGCTTTCTTACTTAAATCGGAGAAAATAAATTCTGCTTCTGGGAAACAACTAGATAGAGCTGTTTGTTCATTGTTTAAAATGCCCGCTCCAAGCTCTAACACTTTTGATGTCGTACAGTTTGGTGCATACTTTCGAAGTGTCGACTGAACTTGAGGCTGGAAAGTGTTTTTAAAATACGCTCGAAGTACTTCATCTGCTTCCCAGGACAAAGTCCCGTTTTCAATCCTACTTTTATAATACCCGCTCAAAGACTTGCCATTGAGTTCTCTAGGCATTGTTGATGCCATTACATCCAAAACTACAAAAGGGGACATTGCATTTAAAAGAGAAAGAGACACAATCTGACCTTACGTTATTTATTTAGAAAAAATGATTTTACCCTACTTTCTATTTATAGCAATTTAGAAAAAGTAATATTACGCAATGTAGTTTTATCTCGGCGATAGGAATAAAACCGATCATCTAAATAGGTGCAAATCGTAGAAAGGGAGATATTTTCTTTTAAAAGACCACACAAAAGCAATTCGGCTTCTGCTATTTTCCACAAATTGAAATAGAAAGAGGTCTCTTCATAAGCCCACATCCATTCTGGAAGTTCTGCCCGATAGTTTTTAAATTCAGATTTCGTAGGGCCCAAGCTAGGTGAAAATGCCGCTTGAATATCTTTAGGATTAGAATCGAAATTTTTCTGTAAGGCGTGAATAAGGGCTGTATAAATAGATTGCGATTGCCCTCTCCATCCTGCGTGAGCAATACCTAAAGCATGTTGAATAGGATCGTAAGCTATCAATACTTGGCAATCAGCATGGCGTATCACAAGAGGTAAGTTAATCTCTTTTGTAATCATCGCATCCCCTTCAAGAAAAGATGGGGTCGATCGATCCACCAAGATAACTTTATTGCCATGTATCTGTTCAAGCTGTACACAAGGAAAATCGATCTTTTTGACCACTGTTTTTGCCTCTACAGGCCATTTAGTGAGATAATCTATCATTCTTTCTTCTGCAAAAGCGCTCCAAAACCGCCATCTAGCCCCTCTTGATTGGGTAAAATGGTCTCCTGAAAAAGGGGAGAATAAGATTCTACAACTTTTTCATTTTCATCCTTCAAAATAGAACAGGTCATGTAAAAGAGAAACCCTCCTGGGTTTAAAAGACTAAAGCCCCTTTTTAACAACCGTTTTTGTTTTTCTGTTGCATCGTGAAGCTCTTCTGGAGAAAGGCGCCACCTGGCCTCAGCACGCTTATGTAATACACCAGTATTTGAACAAGGGACATCGGCAATGATGAGGTCAAATTTTTCATCAAACGATAATTCTTCGCCTAAACTGCAGCTTAAAGTTGCTTTTTTACCTAACCGTTTCAAATTTTCTCGGATTAAATCCAATTTTTTTTCACTTACATCGTTACCAAAAATCTCTGCTTCAGGAAACAATTCCGCCGCCAGCAATAATTTTCCACCAGGGGCTGCAGCTATATCCAAAACACGCTTTGGCTTGCTTTTCATCTCTTTTGCTAAATTTAAAAACAGATGAATCGGTGTTGGATTTTGGATATAAAGATCGTTTCCTAAATCGGTCCCTTCTCCGCTAAGTGCAATGACTTCCGTTCCTCGCCTTGCAAAGATTTTTGGAGGAAAACGAAACGCTTTAAAAACTTTGATTGCAGACTCTTTTCCTCTCTCTTTGATCAATGTATCGACAAAGAAAGGGGGCAAGGAGAACTGAATGGAAAAATCAGGGAATAGGGGGATTTCTCTAGAAGAAATTTGACGAAAAGCCCCGTTTAAAAATTTGGCAAAAGAGGGGTGGATATATTTTTTTGCGAGCTTTTGAGATTCGTCCAATATCGCATAAAGTGGGACGTCAGGATGGAAAAAAATCTGGTAGAGCGTTTGATCAAAAAGGACTCGCTCTTTTTTCTTACGAGGATATTTTTCAACGTATTGCTGGCCAATTGCCTCTAACAATAGCTTTTCTTTGATAGCGCCAGCTGCAATCTCTTCTTTTACAAAGCCTGTCCCTGTAGCTTCTAAGAAAGCTTTTTCTCGTCTATCCACCGCAACTCTCCCCATACTGACCCCCAAGTTGGGAGAAGTAATTCTAAAGAGTCTAGTGGAAGGCTCTTGTCTTGCACAAGTAGTTCAAGAGATTTTTCAAAAGAATGTATTGTCATCAATCGGAGGAATTTTCCATGAAAGGGGTCTTCTTCTCTGCTAAACAGCTTCCCTTCTTGATCAGCAAACACTACAAAGGCGCGCTTTTTTTTCTGATAAGAGGGAAGAGGCAGCCCTTGCAATAGAGCTTTACGCAACTCAATGAGGGGAAGGTCTGATTCAACAACTTGCACATCTTCATGGAGACAACCCTCTCTTTTTACAGGAAAGTGGGCATTTAAAAAGGCCAAGTCGATGTCCGCAATTGGCAGAAGAAGCGGAGAGAATCTTCCAGTCGTTTTTTTTAACCAGGGGACAAAGTCTCTTGAAAATGTTTCAGTATCCCAGTCTTTCGGTGGACATTTTTGGATATAGGGAAGGGCCAATTGAGAAGGGAATTTGTCTTTACCTACTAGGGCAGCAACTGTCGGGAAATGAAAAAGTAAAACGTTAACAAGCTTATATTCATAGCTTGTTAAATAGACCTCCATCCTTTTAGCTGGTTGGATAGTGCTTAAAGGCAATTGTCGGTGTAAAATCTTACCAAAAGTCTTTTGCCATTCAGCAAGGGATGAGGGTGGGTGCATGGACAATCTCTTGTTGAAACTTTTTTGCTTTTAAGGCTTCTGCCCATAGCTCGTGGAAGGGGGGAATATGCTCGTCCCACTCTAAAAGAGTAGAGACTCCGTTTGTCTTAGACCAAACCTTTCTATAAAGCTCCCAAACAGGATTTGAAACAGGATGATCGTGAGTATCAAAAAGATAATCTCCCATATCTTCATGGCCTGCTAAATGGATTTGAACGACCTTTTCGTAAGGGATAGATTCGATGTAGATCTCTTCAGAAAATCCCAAATTTTTTGCAGAAACATAGATGTTATTGACATCCAACATCATATGGGTTCCGCTTTTCTCTACAATCTGTCGATAAAATTCCCATTCGGGCATTTGATGCTCTTGAATTGGCAAATAAGAAGAGAGATTTTCAAGAGCAAATGGGACCTCTAAAAAATCTTGTACAATTCTTGCCCGCTCGGCGACAAAGTCGACCACTTCAGGAGTATGAGGCAAAGGTAGAAGATCGTGGAAATGGGCCCCTTTGACCCGCCCCCAAGAAAGATGGTCAGAAACCCAAGGGGCATTGACCTCTTTTGCAAGCATCTTCACTTTTTTCAAATATTCAAAATCAAGCGGTTCACTGCTTCCAATTGCAAGAGAAACTCCATGCAACACAAGAGGATAATTAGCTTTTAAAAATTCTAGGGCAACTTCTGATCGTTTACTTTTGACGATGAAATGCTCAGAGATGAGTTCAAACCAATCGACTGCGGGTTTTTCTTTCCGGATCGTTTCAAAATGGACCATCCGAAATCCAAGGCCTATGCCTAAGCGACGATGCGATGACATGATAAAAAAGTGCTTTAAGGTGTTGTTTCAACACCTTAAAGCAAAGTGAGATTTTAGTATTTAGTGCCAGAAGAAGAAGTTGAGCTAGGAGTTGATGTCCCTGGCTTTGTTGGCTGCTTTACACCTGGTTTTTGTTGTTGGTTAGGCAACATACCGTTTGATGGATTGAAGTTTGGATTTGCAGCATTGTCAGCTACATCTCTGTCACGTTTTTGGTAATAACGTGCTTGAGTTGAGCCGTTTTTTTGCCCATGTTGGTTTGAAGGTTGCACACCATTTTTAGATGGAGCTGTCTCTTCAGCAATAGGAGCAGGGTTAGTTTGTGTGTAAGGCTTTGGAGAGCCGCTACCACAGCTTTTTGATCCGCCGCAGCTAGCTGCGTAATAGTTTTCTTCTGCAACGTTGTTTTCTGCAGCAACCACAGGTTGTGTTGAAAGGCCGGCAGCAACAGCTACGAGGGCCAATTTTTTAAGTTTAGAAAATTCCATAGTTGTTTTTGGGGAACTGGCCAGATAGGCCACACTGCCCCATCTCCTCATGTGCCGGACCATAGACTAGTATTAAATATTTGTCTAATCATGTATTTTTATCTTCGATGGAAGAGTTTGCTATCAGTGTCATCAAAAGATTGAAAGGGGCTGGACATGAGGCCTTTTTTGCAGGCGGGTGGGTCCGCGACTTCATTTTGGGCATTGCATCCAGTGACGTCGACATCTCAACAAGCGCCTCTCCTGATGAGGTGATCTCTCTTTTTCCAAAAACCGTTCCAGTTGGAAAAGCCTTTGGCGTTGTGATTGTTATCGAAGGGGGGCACCCTTTCGAAGTGGCCTCTTTTCGGAAAGATGGCCTTTACTTAGACGGGCGACATCCAGCTTCCATTGAAAAAGGGACAGCCAAAGAAGATGCCGAACGGCGCGATTTCACCATCAACGGCCTTTTTTATGATCCTCTAGAACAAGAGATCATCGATTATGTTGGTGGACAGGAAGATATCAAAAGAGGGGTGGTCAAAGCGATTGGGAAAGCAGAAGACCGGTTCAAAGAAGATCGTCTCCGGATGATTCGCGCTGTCCGTTTTTCTGCCCGATTTGGTTGGCCACTTGAAAAAGAGACAGAAAAAGCTATCGAGGCTTTGAGCCACTCCCTTTTTCCTGCCGTCGCAAAAGAGAGAATTTGGGACGAGTGGGTCAAAATGGGAGAGAGGAAAGGGCTGGGAGACGCCCTCCTTCTTTTGCAAAAAGTAAAACTGCTAAACGAGATGTTGCCAGATTTATCTGTAAAACCTCTAACAGATGCTTCCAAAAAACTGAACGCATTCCCCCTTTGGATTCCTCTACCCATCCGCTTTGCTCTTACTTTTGAAGATGTCGATCTTCTGAAATCTTTTGTCGACATGAAAGTTTCTAACGAGACCCTAGAAGACTTTACACATACACTACAAGCCCTTCCCCATTTAAAATCTGAACATATTGATCCTGTTTTATTTGTGGATATTTTTTCTCACCATCGCTCAAAAGCTATTTTAGAAGCCTTTTATACCCTCTATCCCTCTTCCGAGCTCAGATTAAAAAGCTGGTTTGAGCAATATAAAGAGGCCATTGCACGAAGAAGGACTAAAAAGTTTCTCCTCTCGTCTAAAAGATTGATCGAAGAGGGAATTCAACCGGGTAAACAGATGGGTCAATTGATCGAATCTGGAGAAAAAGCAGCAATTAGGCAAGGATTTACAACAGAAGATGAGGTGATTGCCCATCTGAAGCAAGACCCCCTCTGGAAGAAACCATGAAAGCTTTTTATAACGAATTGGCCCTGTTAAGAGAAGAGAAGAAGAAGCGGCATGAAATGGGTCTTTGCCTAATTGAGGGTAAAAAAACCATTCTAGAGGTAGCAGCAAAACGACCTTTAGTCCATCTGTTAACAACAGAAGAGCATCCCCACGTTCAAGCAAAAGAGGTCTATCATGTTTCAGAAGAGGTCATCCATAAAATTTCTGGCACTGTTTCGCCAGATGGATGGGTAGCAACTACAGCTCTTCCAAAAGCCTCAAGTTTAGACCATTGCCGCTGGATTTTGGCTTTGGACAAGATCCAAGATCCTGGCAATTTAGGCACCTTGATTAGAACGGCCCTTGCTTTTGGTTTCGAAGGTCTTTTTATGATTTCTGGCGGAGTCGATCTTTTTAATGAAAAAGTCTTAAGAGCGACAAAAGGGGCCTCCCTTTTTATCCCCTATCGCGAAGGAAAAGCCGAAGAGCTTCTTGAATTTCAAAGAAAACATTCTCTTCCCCTTTTTTCAGGTGACTTGAAAGGGGGCGTACCCGAACAAGTTCCTGCTGCTATCTTGCTTTTAGGCAACGAAGGGCAAGGCGTCTCCCCTATTTTCAAAGAGCAGGCGACAGCATTGACTATCCCTATCAGTTCTGAAATGGAATCTTTGAATGTGGCAGTAGCTGGCTCACTTTTAATGGCCAAATTGAAAGGGATTTTATAAATTTAGTATACTAACTGAGAACTTGTTGTGTAATTAAAACCTTGAATTATAAATATTAACCACAGAGAGCACAGAGGACGCAGAGGCTTTGCAAGAATTGAAATTAGACTTTAGTCATTTTATGAAGGCTTTTTCATGTTTTTTTATTTCTCTCTGTGCCCTCTGTGCTCTCTGTGGTTAATCTTTTAATGAGATATTTCCGAAAAAGAAATTATGCAACTACACCCCAATGATGTACGAAAATTGAAAAACAACAGGATCCCGCTCATCCTGCTATTTTCTCTATTCTGTTACTCAACCATGTTATTTTTTTATGATAGATCCCTTTGATATAGAAGATCAGTTTTACCAGGATGAGAACCGCGAGTCGAAAGTGAAACGGAAGCGGAAAGAGGCAACGGATCGGTCAAAATATAAAAAAAGTGATCAAAAAAAACATGTGAAAGAGCATCTCCTGACTGAAGGAGAAAAAGGGAGCCACACAGGAACCGTTGTAGAGGTTTCTTCACGTGGCTATTTTGTCCAAGGAATTGACAATATTTTTCTTTGCCAGATCAGAGGGACACTAAAAGAGCAGTGGCACGAAGATAAAACGTTAGTGGCCATAGGCGACAAGGTCCAATTCAGCCCCATTTCTGAAAATGAAGGGGTCATAGGCGCTGTTTTTCCTCGCACCTCAGAGCTTGTGCGACAAGATAACCTCACTCGCAGAAAAAAGCAGATCATAGCTTCAAATGTTGATCTTGTAGTGATCACAGTCTCTGTTGGAATTCCTCCTCTAAAAGCTTCCATCATCGACCGTTACTTAATAGCTGCAAAAACTGGCCGGCTATCTGCCATCATCGTGATCAATAAAATTGATCTCTTATCAGAGTACCCAGAACAAAAAGAAACGCTAGAAGAGATCCAAAGAGCCTATGCTGAGGCCAATACCCCCGTTTTTCTTGTCAGTTCTGAAACAAAGGAGGGACTTGTTGCCCTTGAAGAGACCTTGAAGAACAAAATATCGGTCTTTTCTGGTCCATCAGGAGTGGGGAAATCGTCACTGCTCTCCCATTTGACAGGACTTGAATTGATCACAGGTGATGTCGTCAATAAAACTCAAAAAGGGTCTCACACGACGACCTCGCCAAAATTGATCCCTTTAAAAATGGGTGGTCTTACGATTGATACACCCGGCATCAAAAGCTTTGGCCTTTTCAAAATAGACAAAGAGGGAATCAAAAGTGGATTTCCCGAGTGGGAAACCATTGCCCAAAAATGTCGTTTTTCCGATTGTACCCATCGGCAAGAAGAGGGGTGTGCTGTTCGTCGTGCTGTTGAAAAAGGGAAAATTTCCTACCTTCGCTATCTTTCTTATCTAGATCTTTTAGACGAATTAGAAGAAATTTATAGAAGAAGATAACCAAAAACAGTGCTAGCTATTTCTTGCGCCCATCTAGCAGCTTGATCTTTTTCTTTTTTCTTTTCCGCTCTCATGGATTCTAAAGTTTGATACATGCTCAAAAGATCTTCAGGTAGAGCATACTCACGGTCTTTTAAAGCTCGCAAAAGATGCCGAACATCGCTTTGGAGTCTATCCCATTCTGAAATCTGAACAACATGTGTTTGACGCATCCAAACACCAATGATTTGGCCAATTAACTGGAATGTCTCTTTACGATAGACTTCGCTTTCCTCTTCAGAGAGGTTTTTAAGACCCTCATTCATTAAATTGGATCGGATCGTTGCTATAGTGTTGGTTTGATCTATGTATCTTGAAGAGGCATCTGGTTTTAACTCAGGTACATCTCCAGTTTCATGTAAAGACTTGATCAAAGGTTCCATCTCATCTTTTAAATCCCACCTTACATCTGAATCGCTGAATAATTTTTGACGTAATACATTAAATACCGAAAAAGATTGTCCGGCCATTAAGCACATCGCCACTTCTGCCCAACCCATAGTAAAATCTCTTAACAAAAGGGGTTTGGTTTGACGAAAAACATATCTTCCATCGACGAATTTCACCCCTATTTTTTCAAATTCTTCGAGTGTTTGAGGGATCTTTCCGTGCTGAAAAGCTGCTAAAAAGACTTCAGAAGATTTTTCTAATTGAGCCAATTGTTCGGGTGTCAGTGGAGATTTTCCCCAGTCTGCAAAGAACAATGTCTGTATCCAAGGCCCTACCCAAGCCCCCTGTATGATCTCATCTGGAAGAAGCGTAGGAAAAATCCATTCATGCTGAGGATCTTCTTGAGGCGGAGAATGTTTGTATCCTGCCTCACATGCATCTTTTTCTTGCCTTCTCACATTTTCATAGAGGATGGATGTCTCTGCAGATAGTGTGAGCGCAGCCGAGACCTCATGCGCACCAAATCGGATAACTTTTTTTTCTTCTGTAGGACTTTTGACTACACAGGTTAAAAAACCTCTTCCTTGAGGATCGCTTTTTCCCAAAACTTCTACAATTTTATACTTGGTACCGTTTAAAACAATCTCATTACGATAAAAATTATCAAGCCTTCTCGCTTGAAAATCAGGGTTTAACAATCCTTGTGTTTTCCAAAGCATGCGATGCCTTGATCCTTGATCCAACACCGAAAAAATTTCATATAGTTGCTTTTCATTTCCTCCAAAAATGCCAAGAACATAGCGAATAGCTTTCCAAGCCTCATCGAGTGTAAGATGTAAATCGAAGGCATAGGGGAAAACAAATAAATTTCTCCCAAGTAAGAGGAGTTCTGCTTTTATTTGTTCTGTTAACCCCTCTTTCACATACCTGCGGATGAGACCGGCAAATTCTCTACGGATACAAGCTTCAACATTTAAAACAGCAGAAATGGTATCAATTTCTTCCGTTCTAGCTCGAGGATCTTCCTCAAGAGCTTCGGCCAAAACTTGAATACGTACACGATAGTCGCTCATGAAGGTTGGTGAAACGCCACCAGCAGAGCACTCTCTAAGGTAGGTAGCGTAAGTTCTAACCATCTCTTTCAGTAGCAAAATCTGTGCTTCATACAATTCTTTGATCTGATCATCGCCTGGAAACAATGCATGCAGTTTGCTTAAGACAAGCGTACCAAAATAGGTGCCACATCTTCTATGATCAACGGCAGGTTCGAATTGATTGCTAATAAATCCGTAAACTCCTCCTGAAATTTGAGCCAATAAACTACACATGCAAGCCCTCGCTTTAGATCCTGAAGGTCAAATTATTCATGCCAAGGAGGCAATCAAAGGGAAAAACTATCTCTGCATCGCCTGCCAGTCGAACGTCAGACGTCGGGGCGGGGATTGGGTAAGAGACCATTTTTACCACCTCCAAGAAAACTTATCTTGCCACCTTTCTCAAAAAAGTGAAACACATCTTAATCTTCAAATTAGCCTTCAAGAGTCGTTACCAACAGGTGAAGCCTTTCTAGAAGAAAGGTTTACGACAATTCGAAGAATTGCTGATGTGGCATGGTATCGATACAAAATTGTGTTTGAAATCCAAGTCTCACCCCTTTCGATAGATGAGATGTTGGCAAGGATCCATGACTACAAAACAGTCGGTTGGCAGGTGATTTGGGTTTTACATACCCATTCTTTTTTTGGCCAAAGAGGGTCTAAAGAAGAATTATTGTTGATGGATCATCCTCACTATTTTGCAAATCACACATCAAATGGCATAGGAGAATTTTTTGATGTGATCTGGCAAGGACCTTTTCAACCCCAAGTCACCACAAGTGTTCTTTTACAACATCCATTTCCGAAACCCTCATCAGGATTTCGGGATACCTGGCCCTACTACTTCAAAGGAGATTTTTTCGATCAAAGTCTTCAAAAAGCATTTATTCCCCCTGACACAGGTTATCAAAAGCTCTCTATCAAGCAGTGGTTAAAATCAGCTTATCATTACTTTTTAGAATCAGTTTTTAGTTAAGTCAGTGTGCCAATCACATCATTTCTAAAAAGACCTGATGGGATACGTCCTAGAACGCATCTGAAAAGCCCTTCTTTTCCAGAAGTCAGTTTAAGTTGAAGATCAAACTCTGATTCAGCTGTTTTAGAAAGCTGTTGAACACCTTGTCTCCAGGCTTCTTCCGATCCTTCGATGAGTTTTATAAAATCAAATCGAAACGTTTCAGAAGAACACCCTAAAAGATCTTCTACGGCTGAATTCACAAATAAAATCTTCCCTTCTTTAGGAGAAAAATAGAAAACAACACCGCTTTTTTCTTCTAAAAAAGAGTCAAATAGCCGTCTTTGATCTAGCGAAAGGCTCTCTCTGCCATCAATGCCGTGAAAAAGATGAGATCCAACATATTTTTTTGCATGATCCAAACAACGCTTTAAAAGTCTTTCCCCAGGCTCTTTTTGAGCTATCGCTTTGAATTGAGGCTCTTCTTGCCGATTGTGGACTTCAACCAAAGTTTTGATTTCAAACGTTAAGTCGCTTACTTTTCCTTGCAGGGTCTGAAGCAATGTCTGTTTTTCTTCAATTTGGTGGCGGTGTTCATGCAGCTGTTTTTTTGCCTCTTGCAATTCACGCTCTTTTTGTCTCAATGCTTCAATGCTTCCCATTTTTAATTGCAAGACTTCAGAACGGAGACGTTCCATCTCTTTTTCGGTCGTCACCTTTTCAAGCTCAATCACCCCTTTTTCGTGCTGCAGCTTTTCAATTGACAAAAGGTATTCGTCCCTCTCTTTTTTGATCTCTTCTAAAAAAGGGGCAGGAATTGGAGCAGGAACAGGTTTTTGCGGTTCAGCAGAAAATTTAAGATAAAGATAAAGGCCGCAGGCCCCCATCACCATCCACCCCAGCCCTAAGTAAAACAGCCCTTTTGCTACAGGCAATTCGCGCAAGGTCAGGAGTGTCCACCCCATCAAAGGCAATAGGTAGACAGAAGAAATGAGGTAAAATTTTCGATTAAGTACAAGATCCATTAGGGAAACCTTATATAGACGTAAAGGGTAGCAACGAGCAAGAGGAAGAGATGGACAAAAGTCTTATAGGAAATAGACGGATCTAGCGTAATTCCTCCTAATGCCTTTCTGTAAAGGGAAAGAGATTTATCCTTTAGAGCACTGTACCTTATTTCACACTTTTCAGGATTATTAAATCCCTCTTTATGCAAAAGCTCTTCCCCGCCTTCATAGGTCACGTGGGGATAAAAAAGGCCATCCTCTTTTTCAATACAAGCTGTGTAAAGCACTTTGACATCTTTCACTTTGACAGCAAGTAGATCAGGAAGAAGACCGTAAAGTTCCCATGCAAAAAGGAGAGTTAAAAGAACAAAAAACACTTTTTTCATTTGACAGCTCTTTCAAAAGAAGAAGGAACTTTAGACTCTAACAATAAAGGGGTCCCTTTGATCGGATGGACAAATCCAAGTGTGGATGCATGGAGAGCTAGCCGTTTGATTGGATCTGTCCTTCCTCCATATTTTTCATCACCAGCAAGAGGAAATCCATAAAAAGAAGATTGAACTCGGATTTGGTTTTTCTTCCCGGTTTCTAATTGGAAAGCCACTAAAGTATAGCCATTTTTCCCACGTTTTATCGCTTTGTAGTGGGTAATAGCCTCTTCTCCGCCCCGTTGAACGACATGCACTCTATAATCTTCGTCTTCTTCTAAACGGTTAATCCAAGTTCCTTCACCTTGCAAATCTCCCTCTACAATGGCTGTGTAAATCCGCTCAATTGCATGCTCTTTGAACAATGACTTAAGCCCTTCATAAGAACGTTCGGAAAGACCGAAAAGCATCACACCTGAAGTCTCTTGATCAAGTCGGTGAATGACATAGACTTTTCTTGGGTAAAAATGTTCTTTTAAAATGCCATGGGCGGTTTTTTCTCTTTCAAAAGCAGCTTTAACACTTAAAAGGCCGGCTGGTTTTTCAATGACTATGAGATCTTGATCCAGAAAAAGAACTTTTAACGGCCCAATGTCTGTTGTCTTTTTAGTTCTGACTTCGACCTCTCCAGAGACCTCTTCATTACCGCGACGAACTTGCTTGCCTGCAACAAAAACACGCCCCTCTTCAATCCAACTTTTTAAAGTCGTATTACTGGAATCTGGATATTTTTTTCGAAGAACTTCTATTACAGTTTCCATGCAAAGGCCCCTTCCACTACATCATTAACAGAAATACCGGAGATACTAGTTCCAAGAGAAATCATCCAATCATGTGTTTCTTGCAAGTAACGTTGTTTTGTTTCTTTGTAGCCCACAGGGTAAGAAGGAATAGCCTCTTTTGCAAAACTAATTTTTATATCATCTGGTAATTGCGAAATTTTCAAATGCCTTTTTATGGCATCTAATGCTTCTTCTTTTCCTTCGACAAGGCCAGAAAGCATCATGGTGATCGCCGTACAATGAGCAGAGACTAACTCTGAATCAAAAATAGCACCCAAAACATTTCCCTTTTCTTCTGGGGAAACTAAATAGCCAAATCCATTGACTTGAGGAAGCTTTTTTTCCCAGTAGAGATGGACCGATGTGATAGAGCTATGTGGGATATTTTCCAAAGGGAGTGTGGAGATGATCCTTTCACAAGCAATGTCTCGCTTCGTTGTTGTCACTTTCCCTTTTTCTAACTTTATCACTTTTTCACCCAAGCTTATATGAGAGGAAAGCTTTTCCTCTAATTTTTCTACTAGAGAAAAAATCCCTCCAGACAAGGACAAAAATTGACTCTTTTTCCCAAAGAGATGTCGAATCAAAGGGCCTCTAGACATCCAAGGAAAGGCCGATTTCATCGACAATGCCTCTCCATCTTGGCCAAAAACCCCTCTTAAAAACGGAATACAAAGCCGAGATGCCACCTCATTTGAAAAGTGGGTCCTAAAAAAAGAGGCAGCTGAACAATCTTTTTTTGGAATCGATTTAATAAGCCCTAAAAAAAGGTCTTTTTTTATCCCTTTGAAAAGGGGGGAAGAGAGCTTCATTTCATGCAATTGCCCCCTCCAAAAAACATACCGCTTCATGTTAGAAGGTGGAGGAAGAGGGCTTAAGCCGACCTCTTTTAAAAGTTGAACCAGTGCCCCATTAGGCTGACAACGGATAGTTCTTGGCCCAAGAGGAAATGGAAACGGTGATCCTTCTAAACGACCGATCCAACCACCCACACGATCTTGAGATTCAAGAAGAAGAGTTTCTTGATCTTTTAAACGCCAAAGCGCTGCAAGACCTGCAATTCCCCCTCCTATGACAACATTTTTCACTCTCATACCGTCGGAAATCATAACAGCTCTAAAGCTAATTTTAAACCGCCATTACTAGAAATTAAAAAAAGAAAAAACATAAACTATCGAAGGTTATGATCCGCATAAATAGCTCTGCCGAAGAGACAGAGTTTCAAACTGATCCCATTGAAATCGATCACCCTCTTTGGCACGGTCTTAAAGTTGTTCATGAATCAAGTTTTTACTCCTCTTTGGTTTCGTATTTTCAAGAGCACGCCTACATTCCTGTAGGAAAAGGGCTTTATGCAGACCCTACAAACAAACAATTTTCTAGAGTTTGGAACCTTTATCAACAATCGGGAAAGTCGGTTGAACATTTCCAGATAGACGCTTTAAGAAATTCTGACGGAACTATTCCAAAAGAGACAAAAATTGCTGCTGCCATTTCCCTAAGCAAGCAAGATAGGTCAGACCCACAACTATCGATCACAACTAATTGGAAAAATAATGCAGATGAAATTGCTGTTATTTTTACACAACAGACAAAGCCGATGGGAAAAGGCTCATTCGGCGTTGTCACTAAAGCCCCAGCCCTTTTGATCAACCCTTCTGAAAACACGTTGTCAGAAACTTATCTTGCCCTAAAGACAACAAAAGACGAAAAAGCCACCAAACTTTTTCGGAAAGGAATGGAAGTCTTAAATAAAATTAAAGGTCCGGGTCTTGTAGAACCCTCGATCAAAATTTCTCAATTCCACACGGATGGTGAAGAAAAAGAGGGATGGGCCATGACGCCCTACACGGCAGATCTTAAAGTGTGGTCCAGAAGGTATCGAAAAGAACCTTTAAAAATTATTAAGGCCTTTCTAACAGGATTTGATGGTTTAAAAATTTTACAGGATCATCAAGTTGTCCTTGTCGATTTGAAACCTCAAAATATCCTTGTTATGGATAAAGATGGGCGACTTTGGGTCGACATCAATGATTTTGATGGCTGTTTTATGATGCCAAAAGATCTTACTGATGAATCATTGGCCGACTTTAAAAAATCGTTAGAAGATTTTTCTCTTGTTAGAACTCGATACTACTCTAGAAAAAAAGAGACAAAACAGATCAAAGCAGATCTAAATCAGCTAAAAACCATGCTAAAGGTGGAAAGTGAAAAAAGGGATTTGCAGTGGAAACAGGAGTTTTCTGATCTTTTAACTGTTGTTATCGAAGCTGTAAAACAAGTGCAAATTTACGCTTGGGGTTGGTCTTTAGTCACAAGTCTTGTTGGCAATCTCCCCTATTCTTTTAACGATTCTCTTGAAGAAGAGATACCTGAGGAGTTTGTTGAGGAGATGCTTGCATTCGTTGACGATGGCTTAAAAGAGATCCTTCGACAAGCGTTAGAGCAAAACCCTAAAAACCGCCCTTCATTAGAAACCTTTAGAAACGCGATAAGAGAGTTTCTAAAAGATAAGGAAGTGGTTATGATCTCTGGTCATGATCATGCATACGAAAGAGCTTTTAATGTCGCCATTCCGCTTAAGCCCCTCTTGGGAAAAGGTCTTGGGGGATGAACTTTCTAAACCCTATATGTTGGAACTTGCCACCTTCTTAGAACAAGAACGGCGGACAAAACATGTTTACCCTCCTGAAGATCTCCTCTTTGAAGCCTTTCGTCGCACACCCTATGAAAAAGTAAGAGTCGTCATCGTAGGACAAGACCCTTACCACGGGCCTGGCCAAGCCCATGGGCTCTCTTTCTCTGTTCCCCAAGGCATTCCACACCCTCCCTCTTTGATGAACATCTTTAAAGAGCTAAAAGAAGATATGGGTATTGATTCTCCTTCCCATGGCTCTCTTTTACAATGGGCCGATCAAGGGGTACTTCTTTTAAACGCCTCCTTAACTGTAGAGGGGGGAAAGCCTATGTCTCATCAAGGAAAAGGGTGGGAGCAGTTCACTGATCGAGTGATCGAGGAGTTGGCCAAACGGGAAGACCCTATTGTTTTCATCCTCTGGGGAAAGTTTGCCCAAGAAAAATGCCAAAGAGTCCTGAATAAAATTGTTCCACGTGGAACAAACCGGCTCGTCATCATCTCTCCTCACCCGTCACCTCTTTCGTGTCATCAAGGCTTCTTTGGCTCTAAACCTTTCTCCCGGACAAACAACTTCTTAAGAGAAAAAGGGTTACCCGAAATAAACTGGAAGATTTCTTAAGAATATCTTTATCTAATGCTCTTACACTAAGGGTATGGTACAAGAACAAGCTTTCACTCAGGTATTAAGAGAGCTGTCTTCCGGTGAGAACTCAAGCATCGCTATCGGGGAATCGGAAGTGTCTTTGCGCATATTCGATAACAAATCAAAGCTTTCACTGCTTACCTCTGTTTATGATGGTGAGGGGTTGATCCCTTCAAGTGTCAGAGAAGCAGCTTCTCACTCTCTTCCAAGCCCCACAAACATCCATACAAGCCTCCGTTTTGATGAGGGGCGGGGTGTTGTCTTCCTCTCCTATATAGGTGGTGTAGAACGGCTTTCTAAAGGGGGCTTCCGCGATCTTCTAGAGGATTATGCCCATCTAGCGGACCAATGGCGCCATTTCCTCGATGAAAACGATCACCGCGAAAAAGCCCGGATCCGACGTCACTAGACCTAAATACCATTCTCTATTTTATTCCCAAGAACTTTAATCTACGGCTTTGGAATTTAATAATGCTAAAGTATCAACATCTTCAACTGCATTGGTTACGACATGAGAATCCACAGAGCTCCTTTAAATAATCCTACTCCTTCCTATCTCTTAAGACATTTGCCAACAGATGTTCGATCTCGAATTAACAAATGCTTAAAAGCATTCAAACAATGCGTAAGCGAAGGAAGCCCTAAAGAGTTTGAACGTTTTTTGCAGGCTCATTCGAATGGGTCAAGTTTAGATGTATTTTGGGTTGCATCAACGATTGCAACAAGCGATCATTTACGAACATTAAAAAGAACATCTCGCAACTTAGAACGACTTTTTGGCCCTGGCCATCTTAATTTATTTAAAGCCGTGTTCGCACATGGAGGAAAAGAGTATCTTGAGACGGCTGTTTCTATTTGCCCTAAAGGAGCAAAAGAGCGATTTTTTGAATCTGCAGATCAGCAATTACTAAATGATTTTTTTCAATTTGGGACTAAACCTGTTGAAACTCAATCATTGGTTTATCTCTTAAAACAATACTCAGAACGTGACAGATCTAAATTATTTGCCTGTAATTCTGGAAATGATCCTTTTAGTCGCTGGAAGAAGAGAACCTTAAACGAATTTTTATATGTCACATTGAAATTAAAGACGGCTTTCCCAGAACTCACTTCTGCTATTGAAGCTTACGAAATTAGAGAATGTTGCCAATTTGAGCATGAAGAAAACGCACATGCTATTTATACATCCTCTCCTAATGCATCCTCTCTTCTAAAAAACCTTGTACAAATTACATATATTGAACCCTCTAACCCAAGTGATACCTTAAAAAAGGTCGTTCCAGGATTGGTGAATATTTGGTTAGAAAAAAATGACTTTTTCGATCTTCCTAAAAAATTACCGATCATTCTTTCTAGCGATCTTCACGTTATTCTTTTTCAACTATTTCCATGGTCTGTTGAAGACAACTTGAAAAGATTCAAAAATTCAGAAAAGATTCTCGATTTTTTCTCGAAAACGACTCTTGTTTACCATTTGCAATGCCCTTACGTTTCAGTGGAAGGAATATCCACTTTGATTCGCTTATGCCCAGAAACAGCTAAGCAATCGTTTTGGGAATCAAAACCAGACAATAAAGGCCCTAGTCCTATACTAATAGCGATTAAGGAAGGTCTTTCTTCTAAACTCTTTCCCCTTCTTATTCCGAATATAAACCCTGAGGTCAAAATCCCTGGTTATCTGATTGAAACCGTATTAGATTTATTGTTGAAGTCCGAAAGAGCTGATATGCAAGAAGCTGTCTACGATCTAATCTCTGCATATCCAATCCATCGAAGAAATCAATTATTTAGCACTTCTGCTATTCAAAAAATTTTATCTACGCCTGAATTGCCGGAAAAATTATTGCCTATACCAGGAGTTGGTTTCGGTGAGGAGAAACTCCAGTTTGCTGATGGAGAGAGGAGAATGAGTCCTTTTGCGCGGGCCTTTATTTTGGCAAAGTCACCGCTCATGCTCCGTATCCATGACTCTATGTCGACAGGAAATTTCGACCAAGTTTTCACCCATTACGCTTTTGCTAGTAAGAATACGCCTCGAAATCTTGCAAGTATCTTGTTTCGGTTAATAGATATACGTTTAGGAAAAGAAAAAAATCCTAAAATAGAGGGCGTAGAGCTTATAGAGCCATTTTTTGTAGGCCCTAACGAAAAAAATTTGCAATTGGGAATTTACGATCTTTTCAAAGTTGATTTGCCAAATTCTCTGACGGGGGTTAAGTTTCCAGCCATCCATTTAGATTCTGGAAAATCTTGCACCTTAAATGGCCTAGAAATACTCCTTTTTGCGAATGCTTCACCTGTTTTTAAAGCTGCTAAAGCTTCTCCTGAAGCTAAACCCTTTTCCTTTCCAAATATTCCCAAAAAAGACTTTCTAGAATTTCTCAATAGCGCACTCTATTCTAAAGAGGTGAGCGATCTCTCAATAAGCACGGCGCTTAATATTTTGGATTTAGCCGATTTTTTCAAAATTGAAAGCCTTAAAAACCGAGCTTTGGCCTATATTAGCGAATGCTTAAAGCTTTCACCCCCTTCAGAGTTCATGGTAACCGTCATTAATCGGTTAACTCCTTTTTTTGGATCCTCAAAATCACTGAATGAAGCGGCTATCATCCAGCATCTATTAAAAGCTGCTGAAAAACTAAAGACCATGCAGGAACTGCAAGATTTCTTAGTTAAATTTCTTTTCTTTAAAGAAGGTCTATTTCTAAGAATTGCTACTGAGTTAGCTAGTAAAAAATAGAAGATTTTCTTTCGGTTATTTACTTCAAAAATCTACCGAAGAAAAGGACAGCTTCAAAACCGATGATCAAAGCTCCTGCCATTAAAACTTGAGACAAGACATCGGGTGGCGTCAAAATGGCACCTGCGATAAACGCCCCTAAAATATAGGGGCGACGCCAACTTGCCAAAGTTTCTGGCAAAATCCACCCTTTTAAAACAGCGATCAATAATCCACCCATTAGATTGAAAAGAACCATCACACCCATATCTATTGAGACCACAAAATGGAGAGCTTCACGAAGCGTATAAGCTGGTATTCCAGGCACAGCTATGTTTTCTTGCAGCGCTTTGATCATGAAAGGGGCAAATTGATAATGACCGACAAAAAACCCTAAGAAAGAAAAAAGGGCAATAAATCCACTCACAAAGATCACTTTTTTCCCCTCATCGGGATAAAGAGCGGGTAGTAAGTAGGCTATTAAAAAGAGGAGGATTAATGGTAAGGCAAAGAGTGCTCCCCCCAACATAGCAACAAAAAAGGCTGTCCACCACCCTTCAAGAGGACTTAAAAGCAAAAAAGTAGAAGAGACGCCCTCTCCATAAGGTTTTAAAAGAAAATTCAAAAGAGGGGCTGTATAAAATGAAACGAGGAGGGTTGCCCCTCCCCATATGATCAAAAGGCGGAGAAGAAGACTCCGCAGCTCATCTAAATGGACAGAAAGTGTCTTACTTTCCATCTTCGGGTTCGCTAAGTGCCCGTTTAAACTCTTTCATAGCTTGGCCAAGACTTTTTGCTAAGTCAGGCAATCTTTTGCCCCCAAAAAGGAGCAAAGCAATGAACAAGACGACAATAAGCTCCCCCATCCCGATCATTTTTTGCCCTCTTCTTCTTGTTGCAAGACTTCAAGACGTGCTTTCAATTCCCAAATCTCTTTCTTAAAACCTTTGAGGCGGTTTTCTTTCTTCAGCTCTTCCAAACGGGTTACAAAGTGGTGGATGAGATAGAGAGTTGCTTGAGAATCTGTGATGAACTGCAATTCTTTTCCGTCGATATTACGGATGCGGTTCACAAAAACAGCTCCTTCTTCTTGAACCAACATTTCTGAAGAGATGCCACCCATGAAATCTCCTCTTTCGAAAACCTCTTTGGACATGCGGCATGGGATGGTGAACTTTTCAACCATTCCTCTAACTTTTTCGTAAGCACCACGATCGACTTTGTCATCTTTGATAGTGCCTGAAAGGAGAAGTTCAAATACTTCTTGTGCTCTATCTTGATTGCCTTGTGTCAGATGGACGATCACCTGTTGCAAATCACGAAAAGTTGAGCGGGTAATAGGGAGGCAAAAAATCCTCTGTAGGTGGAGATTCAGTTCATTTGCAATCTGTTCTGTGATCATGGTTATTCCTTCATTAAATAGATCATTTCTTGTAACTGTTGCGCAACGACAGCTTTATCTTCTGCCTTTAAGCGTGCTTTTCGCCTGACTATTTCTCTATTGAGCTCTTTAAGTAAAGTCGAAATTTTTTCTAGAGGGTGCCGACTTCTTAAATCTTCATCATCTAAAGGAAAAGCTTTTCTGATTTCGTTCAGAATCTCTTTTTTAGCTCCGCCCGAATATTTAGAAACAATGAGCTCTTTAGTCTCTTTTTCCCCTTTTCTTGCGGCTAATGTATAGACGGCCTGTTTCGGCATCCTTTCGACCTTTGCCTGCAATTCTTTAGGCAAAGAGAGGTAAAAGTCGTAATATTGCCAAAAGTTGTAAGGAGTTTGACGATTGCCATAGGTGACCATCAACCAACGAGAAAAAGCGCCGTCTCTATATTTTGCTAAAATGGAGTGGGCCTGCTTGATCCGCTCTCCATGCAACAAAGCAGCCTGTGCATTGATCGCTTTAACCTCTGTTGTGATCTCAAGCAGCTTTTCTAGATCACCCTCTTGGCCAAATTCTTGCCCGTAATCTTCGATAATCGATTCGATCCGTAAACGCTCTTCATCGCTTAAAGCAGAAAGGCGGAAAACACCTGAAAAGCTAGATAACCCTCCTTCAGAAGCTCTTTTAGCAAGATGTGACATCTTTTCTGAGGGATCTTTCTTTCCTAAGCGTTGTTCTAAAAGAGATTTAAGACTACCCATCTTTTTTCAGCCTCTCTAAGATCTCTTTCGCTAATGCTCTGTAGTCTTCTGCTGCCCGGGCATCTGGAGAAGTTTCAAAGATAGGCTTTCCAAAAACAGAAGCTTCAGAGACAGAAATATCTCTTCTGACTTTATTTTGAAGCACTTTTTCTGGAAACGTCTTATCAATCACCTCTAAAAAGGGCTTATTGCTTTTGCCTCTTGCACTCCAAAAAGAGAGGAGCACGCCAAGGACAGAAACTGCATGTCGTTCAGCCATTTGGTTCAAAAAGTGAGACAACCGTTCTAAGCCTTTCACACTATAAAACTCTGTCGTCGCACAAATGAGGGCATAATCTGATGCAATTAAGGCGGACTCTGTCAGCCAGCAGAGAGAAGGCGGTGTGTCGATGATGATTTTATCGTAAGGAAGGGGTTTTAAAAGCTCTTTTAGCCTTTCGTGAGAATAACGATCGTGCGCCAAGTTACCCGTCACCTCTATCCGCTCCAAATAGGTATCTGCAGGAATGAGATCTAAGTTCTTGATGTTGGTTTTGAGGATCACATCCTCAATAGGACACTCTCTTTGCAGCACAGGGGCTAAACTTGCATGCTCATCGGGGTCAAATCCAAGTCCTGTTGTCAAATTAGCCTGAGCATCAAAGTCGACTAATAGAACTTTTTTCCGATGGTATTTTGCCAATGCAGCGCCAAGGTGCAGGGTAGAGGAGGTCTTTGCAGTCCCCCCCTTAAAACTTGCTACTGAAAATGTGGGCATACTACTTTGCCTTTGTCCAAGATGAGACCAAACTTCTGGTTTTCTTCTCCTCTTCGATTCTTGTCAAGAAATCATCTAAAGAGAGCTCTCCTACAATCTCCATTTCCCGAGTACGAACGTTGATGGTTTTGTTCTCCATCTCTTGATCGCCAATGGTCAAAAGATAGTTCACCTGATTCATCTGACCGTTTCTCACTTTTTTAGAGACCGACTCATTAGAATCGTCCACTGAAACATGGAAACCAAGCGCTTTGATCTTTTTAGCCAACTCGTCGGCATAAGGGACGTGACGATCAGCTACAGTCAAAATTTCCACCTGCCGCGGGCTTAACCAAAGCGGGAAGCGACCTGCAAAGTGCTCAATCAAAATCCCGAAGAAACGCTCTACCGATCCAAAAAGGGCTCTATGTAGCATAACAGGACGTTTTCTGCTTCCATCAGATGCTGTATATTCCAGTTCAAATTTTTGAGGTAACGCCATATCGAGCTGGATAGTTCCACATTGCCATGTTCTTCCTAAAGCATCACGGATATGGAAGTCGATTTTAGGACCATAAAAGGCTCCATCCCCTTCGTTCACCTTGTAAGGACGGCCCACTTTGTTTAAAGCTCCGCGTAGACCATTTGTCGCAATTTCCCACTCTTGGTCTGTTCCGATCGTGTTTTTTTCAGGTTTTGTCGATAGCTCTAGGTGATAGGTCAAGCCAAAAGCTGTGTAGAGCTCATCTGCTAATTTCAAAATTTCGACAATTTCATCTTCGATCTGGTCGTCACGCAAAAAGACGTGGGCATCATCTTGGTGAAAGCTTCTAACCCTAAAAAGGCCTGAAAGGGCACCCGATGGCTCATAACGGTGAACGTTCCCAATCTCAGCTACGCGAAGAGGCAATTCTCTATAACTGTGGCTTGTCGATTTGTAGAACAACATGCATCCAGGGCAGTTCATTGGCTTGATGGCAAAATCGCGCTCCTCAATTTCGGAGGTGAACATATTTTGTCTGTAGTTAGCCCAGTGGCCCGATTTTTCCCATAGCTCCCTTGTCATCATACAAGGGGTTTTGATCTCGATGTAGCCACCTTTATCCAATTTTTCTCGGATAAAAGAAAGCAGTCCATTCCAAACCACCATCCCTTTTGGGTGGATAAATGGCATGCCAGGAGCTTCTTCTTTTAAAGAAAACAGATCAAGCCTTGGGCCCAAAATCTTGTGATCCCGTTTTTTAGCCTCTTCCAAATCTTGCAGATACTTTTTAAGCTCTTTTCGATCTGGGAAAGAGATCGCATAAATCCGGGTTAACATCCGGTTTTTGGCATCTCCTCTCCAATAAGCTCCTGCTGTCTTCAAGATTTTCAAAGCCTTGATTTTACCTAAGTTAGAAAGGTGAGGACCGCGGCAAAGATCGAAAAATTCTCCTTGGCGATATCCAGTAAGAGATTGCCCATCAGGGATTTCGTTGATGATTTCTCTTTTGTACGGATTTGCTCCAAAGGCATCGATAGCCTCTTTTTTTGTCGGAAACACTACTTTTTCGGAAGTAAAGTTCTCATTTACAATCTTTTCCATTTCTTCTTCGATTTTAGGGAAATCCTTGTCAGAAATTTCAAGATCGGCAAAGTCGTAGTAAAAGCCGTTTTCAATAGGGGGACCAATGGTTGGCTTAGCGTCTGGGTAAAGCCTTAAAACAGCTTGGGCTAGAACGTGTGCCGACGTGTGCCAAAAAGTCTCTTTGCCAAGGGGATCGGAAAAGGAGAGAAATTCTATCGTCTCGTTTTCTTTCATTGGGGTTGCCCAATCGACAAGCCGTCCGTCGATTTTGCAAACAAGCGCTTGATCGGGAGCAACAAGATTGAGTTCGCGGGCTAATTCTTTGAGTGTTAACCCTTCATTGATATTTTTGAGTTCACCGTTTTTAAGCCGGATCTCCATGGTATAGACCTCTATATAGAAGGGGGTATTCTATCCGATTGAAGGTCAAAAAAAAAGGTGCGAACATGTGGATATGACAACCCTTTCTTTAGAGGACCCTAATTTTTTTTCGAAAATCCGCTCCATGACGGGGGTGTCGGATCAAATTTTTGAAAATATTGAAACAAGTGGAATCCAAGAAAGTTCGTCTTATCTTGCTCTGAAAAGAGCCCATCTTTGGGCGCATGAACTTGTGGATGAGAAGGGAATTATCGACGCCAGCAAAGTTGCCTTGTTGATTAAAAGTTTTGAAAAAGAACTTTTCTTAGTGGGGCAAGAAGATGGGATCGAAAAAAATCTCTTCCAACTCCGTGCACTGAAAAAGTTAGCCGGTAACAAAGAATTACTAAAACTGCTTGGCACTATAGACGCTCCTTATAGAGAACCGCTCGGAGAAAAATGGATCCGGCTTTCACTTGGTTTAAAAAAAGGGGAGGCGGTTCAGAAAAAAGAGGCGGTCCGTGCTGTACTCTCTGCCTGGTTGACACCACTTCGGCAAAATGTGGGCTCTTGTTTTGCGACAGCTCCAGCCATTGAAATTCAGGAAGAGCATCCCGAATACCTGCTCCAAGATTTGAAAGATCTTCTGGAAACTGGCCGCTTAAAACGGATAGTTCGAGGAGAAGAACATCTGGCTCCTCTTGTCACTAATATGGGATACGGCCCCCTGAAAGCACCTCTTCCTTTCCATCCTGAAAAATGGGCCATCTCCCCCGGAATAAAAAACGCCTTTGATACTTTCAATCTCCCTGTCCCTAACTTAAAAAAAATATTCTTGAACGAGCCTCCTCCTTACCTGTCTATTGATGAGCTTTTACGGACTTCGCTCCGATCGGCCATGCAATTACAAGAAAAAGAGATCGAAGAATTTTTACATCGAAAACAGGCAGAGCCCCTCCCTTCTCTCCTTGTTAGACCAGGTACGGGTGGACAGGGAAAGAAAGTTGTCGAGTATTTGGAAAAATTAGAAGCGGGTCGTTTAGCCTTTCTCTTGACGACAGATCACCCGCTTCTTAAAGCCTGGGAATATACGATTGCCTCTTTTGCAGAGACAAAAGGCGATTTTGCTTCCTGGAATCTCTATGCAAGCCTTGGATTTGGCCCAGATGAAGTGGGCGGAATTGGACATGTTTTATTGCAATCTGTGCAGCAGTCGCTTGATGCAACAAATAGAAAAATGTTTGATATCCAAGAAGAATATAAGATGGCCTACCTGCAACTTGCTGCAGTTGAAAGTCGCCTCAAAACAGCCTCCACAGAAAAAGAGCTCAATTGGATCCGGATGGATTACACGAGCAAAAGAAATGAATTCAATACTTTGGAATTGCTGCGCGACAAAGAGCAGGCCAAAGCCGAAAAATTGGCGAATCTACCACATGAACTTTCAAACCAATTCATTGATCTTTTTCCAAAATATTTTCAGGAAGTTTATGACCCGGACTTAGTGGAGGTCAAAGTTGGCCCTTTTGATGATGCGCCTGCAGGTTTTCGTCTTTTATATAAACATGGAAGACAAAGTGTTTCAGCATGGACCATGATTAAATCGGCTGACGAATTTAGCGATACACTGGTCAATTTCTTTCAAAGTACCGAACGGGAATTTCCTGAAACGACAACAAGAGGGATCGAAAAAGAAATTGGCGATGCTATCACGGCTGTTTGTCTCCATGTCAGAACAAAAGAATTTTTAAGCACAGCTTTCGATCGAATGGCTAAAGCCCACAACATGCGTCCTATCAAAGATCCTTTGAATCATTTGGATAAGGTTGAAAAAAAACCTTGGGCATTTACTTCTGGGGGCACGATGAGAGGATTGGTTGCTTCCTATTTTTCTTTAGAAGAACCGCCGCTCGATGTGGATAGATGGGTAGAAAATCCGGAAGAGCTTTTAGTTTTTTTAGTGGATGAAATCAAAAAACTTCCTACACCTATTCAAAAGTTATTTGAAGAGCATCCCGAAAAGGGGCTTTTGATGCATTCACCCACACACGCTTTTCGTCTTCTTCCCTCTATTTTTCCTTTTTCTGAAGCTTGGAAAGAGGACGTATTTACCTATACCTGGGTCAGAGATCGATTAGTTAATCCGCAGAAAGATTTTTATAAAAACATCACTTTAGACAATCAAGATTTTGAAAAAATGCGTGAAGTGATCGCAAATAGTCTTCCACTTCATTTAAGAGAATTATTTAAAAAACAGCTAATAGCCCCAACTTCATGGATTTCGCTCTCGTACTTTAGAGATCTGATTCACGATGTGATAAGAGAAAACCGCGCTTATTACCCCTATCTATCTTTAGACCTTGTCGATAGCTTACTCTTTGAATCTCTTCCTTTAACACCACTGAATCGTTTTTGGGAAATGGGCCACTCTTTTTTAGAAAGTTTAAAACTCCCGCCTCCAAAAAATGGGGAAAAACTGGCCTTGCCTGCTCTTTTAACAAGAAAAGAGGCAAGGTTTGCACTTGCAGCGCTTACAGCCCTTGCGGTTGGAAAAGGGCAGTGGCCGATAGATATTCATGAAAAAATCGTTTTACACATGAGAGAGAATCGAAAGGAGCCACCACCTTCCATCCTCTTTGCCGATACGAATTGGGAAAATAGTTATTTTTCTTTTCAAGTGAATCCAGGGACTCAAGATTTAGAACTCTGGAAAATAAACCGTTTGGGGACAGCTGGACAATCGATGAATGTTTGGCGTCAATGGCTTGACGGCACACAAAGATCTCCCACATGGGGTCTCCATCCAACTCTCTCATCTTTTCTTTGATCCACACACTGTTTGTAAAAAATAGAAACTTAAAGAATTCTATTTTCTTGTGACAAATTGGGTGACAGGATTATAAGTTTCGTGGGATTTTCCCCATTATTGACTATGAATAGATATTTACTTACTGCCCTTCTTTTTATTTTTGGTTCAACATTGAACGCAGATTGCTGCGGTGGACCAGGACCTGTTAACGCCGTTCAAATCGGTAATTTGAGAAGAGATTTCCCTCTTGTCAAACAAGATATCGATTCAAAACGGTCGATTCCAGTTGAGGAAAAATCCAAAAACTTAAGTTATAGCGGCGACCTTCGGGTAATTTGGGCCCATTTGACCGAACGGATCAACTGCGCCAAAGTCCGTGGTGGTACTATTTCCGAAATTCAGAGTGTTACGTCTGATTGCCTCTGCGATGACGGAATTAATTGTGCAAGTAACGGCGATTTCATCCCTTTTCCTAGCGATATTTACGGGATCGAGTTCAACTTTTACGTTGATTACGTTCAAGATAGAGCTTGGGGTGTAGCCTGGGTACAATATGCTAACGCAGCTGGTCTTGTTGGCTCTTTAAGAACTTGCAGAATCAAACAAGCTTGCCGTGGTAGCGGTACTTGTGAAGGTGTTTGCTTGAGAAAAGCCTATATCGGTTACAACGTTCTTGCGAATGGTTGCGCTAGAGTTGACGTAGAAGTAGGTAGAAGACCTCTTTGGTCCATCTTTGATTCAAGAGTACAGTTTGAACAAAACTTTGACGGTATCCTCTTTAGCAACTCATTGAATCTTGGTTGCTCAGATCTTTACTTGAATGGTGGTGCTTTCATTATCGACCAACGTTCTTACCACACTGGGTACATTGGAGAACTTGGCTACCTCAATATCTTGAACAGCGGTTTTGATTTCAAATACTCTGTTGTTGATTGGTCAAAACGCGGTCCTAACCGTTGCGGCATCAAAAACGCGATTGGTAACCAGTTTGTTGTTTCTCAATTCACAGGTTATTACAACCTAGACTTCGACTTCTTGTGGAACAATGCACAATTCTACGGTGCTTTCCTTATCAACACCAATGCCAGAAGACTTCCTGTATTCTTGAACAGAAAAGAAAACATCGGCTGGTACGCTGGTTTCTTGATGGGACAAGTTTGCAAAGAAGGGGATTGGGCTCTCGACGTGAACTATCAGTATGTTGAAGCTTTTGCTATCCCAGAGTGCGATGTAAGCGGTATTGGTCTTGGGAACTCGTTGGATAACTGCTTTGCTTGCGGAGACAACCCAGGCACAGCAAGAGGTCGTACAAACTACCAAGGTTGGCGTTTTGAGGCTCTCTACGCCTTCACCGACAACTTAGTGTTAGATACAGTATTACAATTTGCTCATCAAATCGACAAAAGAATTGGTGGACGTCATACCTACTCTAACTTCCAACTACAAGCTATCTACGCGTTCTAATTAAGAACTAAAACTAGCTCGACTTTTAACCTCTCAAAGCGATTTGAGAGGTTTTTTCTTGCCTTAAATCCTTAAAACATTCAAAATCGTTGGCGGAAAATTCTCCCTTTTTTGAGTTCATAGCATGTCTATAAGACACTACATATCTATTTTTCTTTTAACTCCGCTCTTACTTGCTGGGGTTGATTGCCTTCCTGAATTTAACGCATATGACGTCCCTTTTGTTGAAGAGATCACAGCTTCAAAAAGGACAATTCCTCTTAACGAGAAGGGGGAAGGATTAAGATTAAGTGGTGATATCCGTGCAGATTTTCTCTACAGAAAGGGGAGAATTAACGGTGTTAACTTCCGCGGTCACGGAAACTCAGATGCGCAAGGAGTTAGACTTCCAACAGAAGAATTTGCTGTTAGACTTAACTTCAGGGCAGATTATAAGTGCAAAGATTTCTATGCCGTTTCACAAATTGAGTGGGATGATATTGGCGGTGTTTTCACACGCCGTCCACCATGTGGCACAGATTGCCAAAAAGGACATCTCTTTGGTTCTGGGAGCTGCGATTATCTCTGCTTGAAGCGGATGTATATCGGTGGTGTGCTTTGGAAATCTGATTGTGGACAAAAAGTTTGGGTCGACATAGGTAGAAAATCTCTCTACTTCAACTTTGACTCCCGCATCCAGTATAAAGCACGTGTTGACGGTATTTTTTCTGAATATTCTCATAAATATGCTGAGTATGCAGATAAAAGATCTTCCGAATTTGCTTTGAGGGGAGCCTACTTCCTTGTCGATCAAAAATCGAACCACTTTGCATGGGTATACGAAAGTAGATTTTACAACATCCAAAACTCTGGTTTCGACTTAAAGTATTCGATGATCGACTGGGGCCAATCTGGTAAGAATGCTTGCGGTATCAGACGCCCTCTTGGTTGGAGATTCTTAAACTCTCAAATTACTTTGGATTACAACTTCAAGCAAAAGGTCTTTGGCAAAAAGCTGAACATCTACTCTGCTGCTTTGATGAACCACAGAGCTAAACCAATTACGTTCGAACTACCGAATGGCGTTCCTTTCCTCCGCATTCCTCCAGGAACTTACCACATTGGTAGCGATAACATTGGTGCCTATCTTGGATTCATCATCGGTGAAGTATCTGAAGCCGGGGACTTTTCCTTTGACTGCAACTACCAATATGTACAAGCTCAAGCAGTCCCAGATTGCGACAGCAGAGGGATTGGTACAGGTAACTTCAGAAAAGAGAACTTTGCTGAAGATAGACGTGGCAACGGAAACTTTAAAGGGATTCACTTAGGATTCCTCTATGCGATCACAAAGAACTTACAGCTTGATATTCAGTTTGAATACTCAACAGCTATCAATCACATCTTTGATGCTCACGACAACACGTTCGCCGGTCCAGATTACCGCCGCTTCGAGATCGAGTTGATCCACGCTTTCTAATAAGTCAGCGATAACTTCCTCAGCAAACAAAAGGCCTCTCAGTTTGAGAGGCCTTTTTTTATGCACAAAGTGTGTGTGTGTATAAAACAACCTTAGTGCGAACAAGCGACTTTTAAATATTAACCACAGAGAACACAGAGATCGCAGAGAAATTGCAAGGGTCCAGTTCACCCACATAGGTAACATTGTCCCTTCAAAAAGGAGGCAGTCAGACAAGTTTAGAGGACAAGGACAGTGAGGACGAGGACAAATTGGTCATTTTTTAGTCCTCAAAGTCCCCATCGTCTTCGGTGTCCTTATCGTCCTCGTCCTCTTGGAATGCAAACGATGTTCTTAGTGAAGTTCTTATTAATGAGAACTACTGACGCCGTAGAGATCTCTGTTTTGGAAAGGGACAAAGGCCATTCTGATGGCTTGTTCTGTGTAATCTTTACGAGACACACTTCCTTTTGTCAGCACACCAATAGAACCTTCTTCTTTTCCAACTTCGAATTTTTGAGTCAAGCCAGACAGTCTCATAGCTTGTCCCAAATCAAGATCTGCCTCTTTATCATTGATCAATTCAGAAACACAAGAAGGAAGCTGGAAGAAGCAAGAAAGTCCCACCCATTTATCTTTCCCATCGTAGACAACGCATGCGGTAAAATCGAAAGAAGATGTTTCTCCTATTTTGATTTTCATGGGATGAATACCACTTTCAATACCAACTCCTAGATTTAGGCAATTGGAGGGGGAAAGACACTTATGAGCATTCATAGCCCTGTTCATGGCCCCACGGATTGTTTCTTCTAATGTCTTAGGTTGTTTCCCAACTTCTGAACTGACATTCCATGTTTCAATGGATACATTTGCAAATTCAGGATCATTAACCCCTAATGCATCTACTACATTTTGAAGAGCTTCTAACTTAACAGGGTTGGTTGATCCAAGAGCAATAGCTATCCCTTCATTTGCAAAAGCTGTTTGCAAAGCAACGAGAAGTGAAAGAAAAACGATCCGATTCTGCATATTTTGTCCCTTAGTGTTAAATTTTTTAAGAGGAACTGCCCATATTACTGTTAAATTTCAATTTGGTGCTAGAAAAAAATCAAAATCCTTTTCTTGCCTGAAATCCTCCCCTGAACCTACAATTTATTTCTTTCTTATGAAGAATTTAGCCGAAAACAATCTGATCCGTTTCATCAACTTGACCCGCAAAAAAGATGGTATTTTTGCCAACTTTAAAGCTAAGGGTGTACGTGGTGGAACCGTATTTACCGCTGCGATTTCTGTTGATATCGCTGCCGCAGAGGTTGATCCTCAAGATCCCCTAGAAAAGATCATCGAACAATCTGCCAAAATGGCCGTCGATGAATTTAAGCGGACTGAAATGCAATTCGAAGGTTTAGCTTCTATCTAACTTTCATCTGGGTGTAGCGCAGCTTGGCTAGCGCACTTGCATGGGGTGCAAGAGGTCGGAGGTTCAAATCCTCTCACCCAGATTCTTTTATTATCAATAAATTACGAAAATTAAGAATCTTTAGACACTTACTCTCTAAAGAAAATCCTTGTCGATTGAGCTCATTTACTTCCACAACGACGCAAGATATTCCGCGAAATCCACAACTTTAATTGACATTTCGCGGAATATCGCGATATAATCCGCGAAATATTAAATAATAAGGGGCTTTTCGCTGATTTTCTATGGAAAATAATGAAATCATAGGTCGAGAAAGAGAACTCCGAAAGCTCGAAAACCTTCTAGCATCCAAAAGGCCAGAATTCCTGGCCGTATATGGAAGAAGACGCATTGGGAAGACGCACCTTATTCGTAAATTTTTTCAAGATAAAGGAACCTATTTCGAGGTTTCAGGCACACATGGAGCCAGCAAACAAGAACAGCTTCGAAGATTCAAAATCGCCTTAAGAACAACTTTCTCTGGAGAATATTCTTTTAAGGAATGGGATGAGGCTTTTGATGCACTCTATCAAGCAATAAAAACGGCTGACTCATCGAAAAAATGCATCATCTTCCTCGATGAATTACCTTGGTTTGCATCACCAAAATCCGGATTTTTAAGTGCCCTCGATCATTTTTGGAATCTATACCTTTCAAAAATACCTAACATCATTCTTGTGATTTGCGGATCTGCTGCACATTGGATGATCAAAAAAATCATTCGAAATAAAGGTGGATTGCACAATCGATTAACCGACAAAATTCAATTAGAGCCTTTCACGCTTAACGAAACTGAAAAATACCTTCAATTTCAAGGGGTAGAGCTTGATAGAAAGCAAATTTCAGAACTGTATATGGCCTTTGGTGGTGTAGCAAACTATCTGGATAAGATCCCTCAAGGACAATCCGCTACTCAAATCATCGGAAAAAAGTGCTTCGACCCGCAATCTTTTTTATTTGATGAATTTAAGAATTTATACGAATCGCTCTTCGAAAACTCCCACAAACACATCAGCATCATTCGAACATTGGCTCAAAAATCGCGAGGCGGCCTCACTCTTTCAGAGCTATTAAAGGCAACAAATATGACGTCAGGAGGCTCTTCATCAACTATTCTAGAAGAGCTTGAAGAGGCTGGATTTGTCATTAGTCAACCGGCTTATGGTAAACGTTCGAAAGAAAGAACATACCGCCTCATAGATGAATATTCTTTATTTTATCTGCGCTGGATCGAACCTCTTCCTCGCAATAGCATCGATCCTATGTATTGGAGTAAACAATATGGTACTCCTACCTGGCATGAATGGGCAGGACATGCCTTTGAAAATTTATGCCTGAAACATACCCATGCAATCAAACATACATTAGGTATCAGCGGCATCCTTACTACAGAAAGTTATTTCTCTCACCGTCCATCAACACCTCAAGAAAAAGGCGGTGAAATCGATTTGGTTATAGATCGCTCGGATGCATGCGTAAATCTTTGCGAACTCAAATTTACAAATGATGTTTTTACAATCGACAAACACTATGCGCTCACCCTCGAAAACAAACGCTATGTTTTTCGCGAGCAAACGCATACCAAAAAAGCCCTTTTTACAACTCTGATCACCACCTACGGTCTCACAAAAAATATCCATGCCTCTTCAGTTACAGATGTTGTATTAGATGATCTTTTTTATAAAAAACCGTAGATTTGCATGAGGTGCAAGAGGTAGGAGGTTCAAATCCTCTCACCCAGATTCTTTATATCCATCAGAAAATTAAGAGCTTTTCGTTTTTGAGGCTTTCAAAAATCCGCGAAATCTATAATTTTCGCTGATCCGCAATCATTTTTCTTTTTAAGAATCTACACCAATTACTCTTCGCATCTTGACACAATTTTCCTCTGAATTCGATAAGGTACACTTAAACCAACGAAAATTCTAAAAAATCATATTTTCTTTGCACATCATAGTACATACAAATCATAGACAATCAATTTTTTCATATATTTTTATCGCAAGGGTTATGTATCAGTGAGTTTGGTAGAGAAAACATTAAATATTTCAAGAGAGCGGGCAAGGTTGTATCTATCCTCTTGGGCAAAAAATGGTTGGCTGCGAAGGGTTAGAAGAGGGACTTCGATGGTTAACAAATTTGAAATTGCTCGAAAAGCAAATGAGTACGGATTGCAATCCTCTACGATTGAAAAAGACTACGTCTTGGGATGGATACTGATTGGCGTTCAAAACCATCCTCAAACGTGAGATTCATGGGTTTTTAAAGGAGGAACGTGCCTTAAAAAATGCTTCTTCAATAGGTATCGCTTTTCGGAAGATCTAGATTTCACCCCGTTGGATGCTCAGCAAATGAAGGGAAGGATTGGTTTGCCGGCGCTTGCAAAGTGATCCCTGAACTTCATGCAAAAACACGACGAAATCTGCATCTACTTCGAGCATCTGTTGCGGCTCCCATTGATGGGCCATGCTAATCCTGTCTTTTTGCATCCAAGCAGAATATTTAGGACGATCCTTTTGCTTCTTTTAAAACACCTTGTGTCTGCGTTTTGTCATCAAAATATTTTATAAAAAAGGTTTTGGTAAGCTTTGGATTTTCTTTATTTTCTCTTACAAATTCTGGTGCGAATCCACACTTTTTATAAAACGTAGGCGCTTGAAATGCGCTTGTGACAAGGTTAATATTATTGAATCCTTTGCCTTTAAAATGATTTTCGAGGGCTTGCAACAATTTTTTCCCAAAGCCTTTTCCACGAAAAGGTTTAGAGACCCAGATATCGTCAACGTATACCTCCGCAAATGCAGTGAAAGCATTTATAACTCCGAAGACCTCACCTTCCCTGCTCTTAAGAAGAAGAGAAAATTTTTTATAATTTACATCAACGCCATGGCTGCTTTCATATTCTGCGAGATCCTTACTCATCTTTTCTTCCACATTTTCGGGAAGTTGATCTACAAATTCCACTGTGTAACTACTCATTTTAAGGTCCTGTTTTTGTTCATTCAAATAGTCTAATACGCTTAAGACGAGAATTTCTGGAGGTTGTCCCCCATCCAATATGAGATCGGCTTTATCTTTCATTTCATAGGCCGCCATGAAAACAGGTCTTGCAGACTCCAGATAATGGAAAATTTCTTCCAGAATGTCGTTATCATTCCTTTTTGCATTGGGTTGGTAGTCACGATAGAGGCGTCGTGCTAAAGCGATATCGGGAGGTGTATCGAGATAGACTAAAAAATCGATCCATTGACCGGTTGCTTTATGGTCATAACCCAAAGGGGCATCAAAGATGACATACTTCGTTGGGATTAGCACGCGGTGTGTTGCTGGGCACGTAAGCGACTTCCCTTCTTTTAATGATTGCAATACCTCGGCGAGTTTACCATATTGCCAGTCATTGTGATCCTTGCTAGTTTTGAACCACTCAATATAATCGCTAGGACCCGTAGAAATAGGGTCGAAGTCATCCCAAAATAGGGTAGTAGCATTTAGAGCTTTCCCAAGAGCTCGAGTCAGTGTTGTTTTTCCGGAACCAGCAATTCCTTGGATACCGATGATTTTTACCATATCTAAAGTCCGTAGATTTTCAACCAATTTGCAAAAAACTCTTCGCCTAACTCCTCTGCTGCGCGAGCATCGAACTGCTCCCAGTTGAGCAAGGGATGATTGCCACCGATCAAAAGATCGAAAATATGTCTATAAAGCTTCATCCAGTTCGCGCTATTTGTCATGATGATAAACCCGATCTGCTTGTTCTGAAAGGCTAAACATTGAAAGGCCCATTTGTCGCCCGAGTGCCAAATGGCATGGTTCCCATCAGGCATCATTTCAATCCCCATCCCATTCCCCGCACGATAACCAGCAAAATCTATGATTTTAATTAACATTTCGCGGAATATCTCGAGATAATTTCAGATCCATGAAAAAAGTTGGTTCCCTTTTAAAACTTCCTGATAGGGAAGACACGATTAAGACATGGATAGAAAGTACGTCCGGCCTTACAAACGAACTAGTTAAATGTCGTCCCTTTTTTCTTATTGATTGTGCGGTGTAATTGTGCAAAAAGAAAATTTAGTGAAAGGAGTTGATGTATGTCCAAAAAATTGTCTGGAAAAGTAGCTGTTGTCACAGGTGCTTCTAAAGGAATTGGGGCAGCCATCGCAAAACAGTTGGCAGAAGATGGGGCCTCTGTTGTTGTTAACTACTCAAGTAGCCAATCTGATGCTGATAAAGTCGTTGCTGAAATTGAAAAAAGTGGTGGAAAAGCTGTTGCTGTTCAAGCGAATGTCGGTGAGCCTGATCAAGTTAAGAAGCTGATATCAGAGACAATCAAAGCTTTTCAAACGATCGACATCCTCATCAACAATGCGGGTGTTTACGAATTCATTCCCCTTGAAAACATCACTCCTGAAAACTTCTACAAAATGTTCGATATAAATGTTTTAGGGTTAATTTTAGTTACACAAGAAGCTGTGAAACATTTCAATAAGAAGGGGGGTGCCATTGTAAATATAGGTTCTGTTGCAAGTACACTTGGTAGAGCCGAAAGTTCTGTTTACAGTGCCACAAAAGCTTCTGTCGATATTATCACCCGAGCTTTAAGTAAAGAGCTTGGTCCAAAAGGCATTAGAATCAATGCTATCAACCCTGGGATGGTTTTAACTGAAGGCGTCCACTCAAAAGGCATTGATGAAAGCGATTTCAGAGATGAAGTTGAAAAAGCCACACCCCTTGGTCGGATTGGTATTCCAAAAGACATTGCAACAGCTGTTTCGTTTATCGTTTCAGAAGATGCCTCTTGGATCACGGGAGAGACCCTCTTCATTTCTGGCGGTTTCCGTTAATTCACAAAAACAAGCAGATTAGAAAGCCCACAAAGAAGCTTCGCGAGGCATTAAATTCTCTCTTAAGTAGACAATTTACGAGTTCCCTTTGCGATCTTTGCGTTTAAATTCCAAACTTTTTTACAAGCGTCTGAAAAAAGGAAATTTTCATCTTGTTCACAACATGTAAGAAGGGGTGTCAATCCATCAACAACAGACGTTGATCGACAGTTTTGTTAACATCTATCAACTGGTTGTTGACAGGTTGTAAACAGACCGTTTGACTATGAAAAAGAGGGCATTTGAACAACTTCCACAGTGCTCTAGAAGAAGAGAAAATACTAATATAAAAAGATCCAAGTATCGCCCTGTGGAAGATGTTGATACTTGCGTTAAATGGAAAGTTCACGCACTTTTTAGGTCATGATAGATGACCTGTCACCGAATGCTCTCTTTGATCTAAAAGATTGCTCTTTTCCTAAGCTCTTTGAAAATGTCCAATACGTATGGGAGGTCCTCCCTAAAATCGGAGAGTTTTTAAAGACTCTTCCTCTTGGAAAAATTGAGGGGAAAGTCTCTCCTCAAGCCTATCTTGAAGAGGCTGACAAAATTTACATCGGACCTGGTGCTGTAGTAGAACCTTTTGCTTATATCAAAGGACCTTGCTACATCGGGAGAAATACCGAAGTCAGACATGGAGCCTACATCCGTGGATTTGTCATCGTCGATGATGAGTGTGTTGTGGGTCATACAACCGAAGTGATCCGTAGCATCCTTTTAAAAGATGCAAAAGCAGGCCATTTTGCCTACATCGGCGACTCTATTGTGGGTCAGCATGTCAATTTAGGTGCAGGGACAAAATTGGCCAATTTAAGGCTAGATCGTCAACAGATCCAGATCAAATGGAACGGACAAAAAATAGCGACAGGGCTGAAGAAGTTTGGGGCTATTTTAGGAGACGGAGTAGAAATGGGATGCAATTCCGTGACTAATCCAGGAACGATCATGGGTAAAGGGAGTGTTTGCTTTCCTTGTGTGAATGGAAAAGGTGTTGTTCCTCCTAAAGGTGTTTGCCGATGAATTCACTTTCCTACTTCCATCAAAAAATCGAAGAAGCTTTAAGGAATCACTTAGAAAAAAAATCGGGAGATCTTCCAGAACTTGAAGAGGCGATGGCTTATGCGGTCTTAAAGGGTGGAAGGAGAATACGCCCTCTTCTTGCTTTGATCATAGCCTCTCAGTTGCCCCATCCAGAGGCTGCTATGCCTGCAGCTCTATCGACAGAATTTTTTCATGCAGCGTCTTTAGTGGCAGATGATCTACCTGCTATGGACGATGCCAAAGTAAGAAGAGATCATCCAACTGTTCATGCTTCATTTGGTGAGCAAAATGCACTTTTGGTGACATATGCTCTCATTTCTGAAGGTTTCCAAATGTTGGGCGACAGTTTCTCTATCTATCCCGAAGAAGTTGGAAAAGGGAAAAGATTGGAGCAAGCGGTCTATTTAGCATCGCTATCAACGGGGTTAAAAGGGGCTACAGGCGGCCAATACCTCGATCTGAATGCTCCACCTCAAACAGTCGATGGATTGATCGATCTGCTCAAACGAAAGACGGCGGCCCTTTTTCACATGGCTTTTGGCATGGGATGGATTTTTGGTGGCGGTGATTTGTTCAAACTTCCAATTGTTGAACAGGCAGCTTATGACTTTGGCCTAAGCTTTCAGTTAGCCGATGATCTTATCGACGATGAAAGCGACCGCTTACAGGGTAAAGGGTTTAACCTTTGTCACCATCTTGGTCGAGAGAGGGTCAAAGAGCTTCTCAATGAGACAGTGGAAAAATTTAAAGAGGCTATCGAGACGCTGGGTCTAGATGCCTCCTTATTTGAAGAGCTTTCTACCGTTCTACTTGTGGGTTAGAACCTGGGAAGCTGTAAGGGTTAAAATCGAGTCCCGCAGCATTTCTGTCATAAAGTTTATAATCATCTATTCTCGCACTGTCTTCAGAGCGAATAGTTTCTCTTGCAGAGAGAAAGCCTGTACAAACAATAGAAAATAACACAATGCTTTTTAATAACTTATTCATATATCCACCTCATTTTTTTTTACATTTAACATTCGGATTATTAATTTAATAAAAATTTTCAACACCACTAATAAAGAGGAGCTTATGGATTAACAGCCCAATTTGCTATGATCCCACTCCTTGAAACAAAGAGTAAAAAATGACGCAACAGCCTGACGCAGAAAAGAAGAAAGCTTTAGATAACGCATTGAGCTTCATTAAGAAGCAATTTGGTGATGGGGCTATCATGAGTTTGGGGAAGCACTCAGCCGCTCGAGAAATCGGTGTGGTCAAAACTGGCGCCCTTAACTTAGACATCGCCATCGGAATTGGTGGAGTACCAAGAGGAAGAGTTGTAGAGATCTACGGTCCTGAATCTTCTGGTAAATCGACACTTGCTACCCATATTGTGGCTAATGCTCAAAAAGCAGGCGGCATTGCGGCTTATATTGATGCTGAACACGCCCTCGATCCTAGCTATGCTGCAAAGATTGGTGTGAACGTCAATGAATTGTTGATCTCTCAACCAGACAGTGGAGAAGAAGCTCTGAATATTGCCGAAATGTTGGCAAGATCTGGAGCTGTTGATGTCATCGTTGTCGACTCTGTTGCGGCCCTTTTGCCAAAAGCAGAATTGGAAGGTGAGATTGGTGACTCTTTCATGGGACTTCAAGCTAGAATGATGTCTCAAGCTTTGAGAAAATTAACAGCTGCCCTTTCTAAGAGCAACACTTGCTGCATCTTTATTAACCAAGTTCGTGACAAGATCGGTATTGTCTATGGAAACCCAGAGACAACAACAGGGGGACGTGCTTTGAAGTTCTACTCTTCACTCCGTCTTGAGATCCGCCGCGTCACATCGATCAAAGGGTTAGACAGCACAGAGATCGGTAACCGTGTCAAAGTGAAAGTAGTGAAAAACAAAATGGCTCCTCCTTTCCGCATTGCAGAATTTGATATTTTATTCGGTGAAGGAATTTCAAGAACCGGCCTTGCTATTGACCTTGGTGTTGATCTTGGGATCATCGAGAAAAAAGGGGCTTGGTTTAGCTATAAGAGCGAAAGACTTGGTCAAGGACGTGAAGCTGTCCGTGAAGAGTTCAAAAAGAAACTCTCTTTATTGGAAGAGATTGAGACCCAAATTATGCAAAAGCATAAAGAAGGATCGATGGCTCTTAAGATAGAAGAAGGCGCTGAAGCCGAAGCTGCTTTAGTCTAATTCATACTCTTTAGAGTCTGTTGTCTCTTCTTAAGAAGAATTGATTTTTACCACAGAGGACGCTAGAGAACGCAGAGGTAGTCGTGTTAATTCTCCTCTGTGCTCTCTAGAGCCCTCTGTGGTTTTATATTTTTAATGTTTGAGGCGCAAAGATTTCGGAAAGCCAAAGAGAGATCTCTTCAAAAGAGCAGTCTTTCGGTGATGGGCTGGTCGTGAGGTGCGCGTGGAAGAGGTGCTTCACTCAACTGCTCTCTATAACCAACGCCTATACGAGGAATATCTTTTGGCAGGATGGCTAAAAGGCGATCATAAAAACCAAGTCCCCTTCCCAATCTATACATTTCATTGTCAAAAGCAAGCCCTGGGACAAAGATCATCGAAATATCTTCTAATGCAATTTGAGGAAGGTGTGTCTCGGGTTCAAGAAGAGAAAAAATAGAAGGAGAGAGATCTTCGATTTTTTTAATGAGATGAAAAGTAAGGGCTTTTCCGCTAATGCGAGGCATGACAAGTCTCTCTTCATCCATCCAAAGCTGATAAATAGGCCAAAGGTCGATCTCTCCTTTAAAAGGGGAAAAGGCCGCAATAAAGCCACCCTTTTCAGGAAGACGATCGTTCACCCAAGCTGCAAGAAAACTATTAGCCTGTAGCGAAGCCGATTTTTTTCGATCAGCCGTTAAGTGGTCGAGGATAGATTGGTAGCGCTCTCTTAGCTCTTTTTTATTCGGAGACCGGTTTTCCATTCTCGTATGTGACCTTTTGTTTTAACAATCCGTCTTTGTCAAAAAGAGTAGCAATGCCACTTCCAGAAGAGACCGATGAAACGGGGTTTTTTTCACCTTTTTTAAAGTACTCCCCTTTATCTAGCTTGTCACTGTCATACGATTCAATCAGTAAAAAGTCACCTGTTGGATACCAGGCAAGCGAAAGTCCCTGTTTTTTGTTGTTGACGACTTCTCGCTCGCTTTCTTTGACCCCATTGGAATACCAACTGATCACTTTACCTTTGATTTTCCCTTCCACCCAATCGATGGTCATTTTAGGCTTCCCATTAGGGTAAAGGATAGTTTCAAGACCATGTCTTCCGCCATCACGAACTTGAAGAGTTGAAACAGCCTTCTCGTTGTCTCCAAAATTGGTAACTTTTCCTCGGATTACCCCTTCATGGATCTCTTGTTCTTGATTCAATTTTCCGAGGACATGGTAGTTTCTAACACCTTCTCCTTCATGGACAAAGTGGACAATATTTCCATCTCTAGAAAAAGAGACGCCGTAAATGAGAAGGCCTTTTTTGTACTCTTCGATAGTGGCTATTTTTCCATCATCCCAATAGGTCCAAGAGGGGCCATCTAAAATTCCATCTGTATAGTGGTGACGTTCTGAAAACTTTCCGCTTTTTGAATAAATCAACTCATCTCCATCGATGAGACCATTTTTAAACGGTGTTTTAGATAAAGGTTTGTCTGCAGACCAAAAAGTTTCTGCAAGACCGTCCATTAACCCTTTTTTGTAAGGGATCTTTCCAATAAGGCCCCCCTCTTCATCATAAGCAAGAGCAAGTCCATCAAAAACCCATTGGCGTTGAGCTTCGGGGGTTAAATCTGGAGGACCACCAACGATGCGAGTTTTGGCCTTCAATTTCCCATTTTGATGCCATTCTTGATAAAGGCCCAAAGCCCGTGCATTTTTGATCTCAAGGTGCTGTTTGATCTGACCATTTTCATAGTAAGTGGTCAAAAAAGAGAAGATGGTACCGTCTTGAAGAGGAGAATAAACTCTCAATACTCTTTTGTAGGGCTGATGGGAGAGAAAGTTGACGTTCTCAAACGCTTCGAGTTTTTCTTTGAGGGTTATATTTTCTGAAAAACCGTTTCTGTCGATGATTTGGATAGAAGAGAGGCGTGGCTTTTCTTGCCCACCTTTTTTTCCCTCCATTGGAGTTAAAAAAAGGACCAAAAAGAAAATAAAAAATCTCATAAATACTCTCTTTTAAGTAATTTTAAGGACAATTGGAAATGTTCTCTGTTGTTGAGCCCCTCTTTCTTGTCTAACTTTAAATCTGTAATCAGAAGATGAGGACGCCCTTCAGGAACTGTAGAAGAAAGATTCGACCCTTCAATCAAAGTTAGAAGAGTTTTTAAATCGTCTAAATCAACTTCAACTGGGTGAGAAAGAGTTTCAATGGTCTCTTGAAAGGTGGGATAAGATTTTACCTGCCCTTCTACAAATCGGATGGCATTTTGATTTGTTAAATGGTCGTAACGCTTTTTTAGAGGCTCTGATAAAGGGACAGGCTTTTCGAAAAGAGTTTCGATAGAGGAAATTTCTTTTTGTAAAAGAGGAAGAGGTTCTAAGTATTTATCGATGTAGAAATGGTCGCTGTCTTTGTAAAGGGCCCTTACAGCTTTATTTTCAGCCTGTTTTTTCTCTTTATTTAGGATTTCTCCCTCTAAAAGAGAGAGCATCTCTTCGATGTTTTCAATTTCTGTTGCGGCTGAAGAAAAGTGTTGGATGATCAAGACAATCGGAAATAATAAAAGGACCGAAAGATAAAAGAAGAGCCGTTTTGCAGAGATAGAATCAATGGACATAAGCTGTATGATCCTTCAATAAAAACGACGTCTTATAGCTTCCTCGAGCCACATTCCATTTAACTTCTCCTTTTGGATCTACAAAAGGATTTGGGCTGATCAAAAGATCGTGAAATTCCCGGGCCCATTTTGGCGATGTGGTCGTAAATTCAAGATCGACTTTTACCTGATATTTTTCTTGTTTCCTCTCCATTTCAGGACGCTTGACTAGCGTGTACTGTAAGGAGGTCATCTGTAATCTTCCATCCTCTCCTGTAACCTCATTTAAGGAAGAGAGCCAAGCCAAAAAGTCTGTGAAACGGGGCACATTCGGATGGAGAGGAAATAAAATAGGTGTTGCTGCCAACTCCTTTTGGACAAATTCTGCCCTTAGGATGATGTCTTCAGGTGAAAGATGAGAAAGGGGAGTAGGAATTCCACCCTTTTTTTCGATAAAAGTTTCTTCTAAAGCGGTATCACTTTTTCCTAAAAGGGACAGAGTGGCTGCCCACTTTTCTTTTAAAAGATCTGCTTTCCAAGAGATGTAGGCATTTCCGGCTAAAGTGAGGGCAAAAAGAGCCAAAGCAAAAGCAGCTGAAACTGTAAATAGCGTCGAGCGAGTTCGTTTCCAGGGAAGAGCGGGAGAATGTAGGCGTTCTCTTAAATTGATCCCTAAATGGTTTCCAACAAGAGAACCAACTGCAGCCCCAAATGGAAGGACATAGAGTGGCCAATCTTCTTCTGTAAAACCAAAAACATTTGGAGGAGGGACCAGCTGATAAGGGGATGGGGCTTCTACCGTTTGTCCAAAACTAAAAGAGAGGATCTCTTTAGAAATGGGGAGGCCAAGCTCTCTTGTCAAAGAACCAATAGCTCTTGCAAGCCCCCCTTTTTGTAAAGGGAGAGACAACTTAGTCGAACCTAAAAGGGCCCCCTCTTTCTCGATAATGAAAAGAGGAAAATCGTCATCAACAAGCAACACCCCTCTTGGTACACTTGAAGGGGCAATGTGCTGAGCGGCATTTGCAAGACAAACAGGCGCTGCTGTGATCACTTCACTTTGTATGCCTAGCTCTTCGTAAGGTTTGTAAGTCTCTTCAAGGCTTGTTTGCGGAGTCATCAAAAGGATGGTTCTTCTCTTCCCTTTTTCCATCGGATGGATGATCCGATCAAAAGCAATCTCCCCTTGAGTAGAAAATAATCCCTCTACTTCATGGGGCAACGCCTGATCGACCTCTGAAACGCTCTTTAAAGGGAGCAAAAGAGGGCGGATAAGAAGAGGAGCGGATGGGTCAAGAACTAAGGAGATAAGATGGCTGTCAAATGCTTTGACTTCAGATAAAATGGCATCAACAGAGATCTTCCCTTTTTTCAAAGATAGGACGACGCCTCTTCCATTCGGTGTAAATCCAAGAGATTTATAGGCAGAGTAAGAGATCGGCATTGCTAAGTCAAAATGTTATCTCCTCTCCTTAATTTCCTCAATCCATTGAGTGAGTTGTCTCGTGGTTAAGGTGTCCAAATTAGCTATTACCGATCTTTCGACTTTTATGAACCGCATTTGAAAAATGTGTCAGTTTATGACACCATTTTATGTATGGAAAGCAGTGAAGTAGATTATTTGAATAACTGGAAAGATTCGTTTAAAGATCTTATCGAGAAACATACAGAGCAAGGCCTTGCGCTAAAAAGTTGTCGTAACGCTGAAGGTTGGACTCAAACATATTTGGCTGAACTTCTTGGAATTGATCGAGCGAATATTTCTAACATGGAAAATGGAAAGAGACCCATTGGAAAGGCAATGGCCAAGAAACTAGCTAAAGTCTTTAAGACTGACTACAGAATGTTCATTTAAAAAAGAATGGAAAGCGAGAATTGAACAAAAAAATATAGGGATTTTTTCTAAAAAGAGTTAAAATCTTCCCTTATGTTTATAACTTTGATCCATTATCTCTTTACCATTTTCCAGCTCATGTTGGTTGTTCGTGTCCTCTCATCTTGGGTACCTGAGATCCAAGGGCAAAAATGGCTTCAATTTATCGCTTTTTACACAGATCCTTATCTGAATTTGTTCCGTCGATTTGTTCCACCGCTTGGAATGATCGACATCTCTCCTATTATCGCCTTTTTTGCCCTCCAATTTGGGGAAAATATTCTCATGCTTTTGTTGAGGGGTTATGTATAAAGACTCTTTCCAAATCGGAGATCTAAAGCTAGAAAACAATATCTTCTACGCTCCCCTTGCTGGTTGCTCGGACTATCCTTATCGGAAAATGGGGTCTAAATTCCGTCCCGGCCTTATGTGGTGTGAGATGGTGAAAATGGAACCTTTGGTCCGTTATGAACCAAAAACCTATCAATTATTAGATAACGATCCTTCTCTTGGTATTGTAGGAGCACAACTATGTGGAAGTAACCCAGCAATTGCCGGGCAAGCTGCAGCTATCATTGAAGAGCTTGGGTTTCCGATTATCGATCTAAACTGCGGATGTCCTGTTGATAAAGTCACAAAAGACGGAAGTGGTTCTGGCCTTTTAAAAACCCCTGAAAAAATTGGAGAGATTCTTTCCAATATGGTTGCGAGGGTCAAAATCCCTGTGACTTTAAAAATCCGTGCTGCTTGGGATGATGACGATGAAATCGTCACTCCTTTGATCACAGAAATTGCAGAGGCTGCTGGCGCAAAAGCTATCTGTATCCATGGAAGAACACGTGAGCAAGGCTATAGAGGCAATGCGAACTGGGAAACCATCAAAATGGCAAAACAGGTAGCAAAAAATATTGTTGTTATCGGAAACGGTGACCTGTTTTCCCCTGAAGCTGTGATGAAAATGGGCCAAGAAACTGGTTGTGATGCCTTTTTAGTGGCACGTGGAACAATGGGTCGCCCATGGTTTGTTGAAGAAGTTCGTTCTTTCATGAGACAACAACCCCTTTCTCTTTCACATGAAGAAAAACTTGAGATGTTAAAAGAACATTTCGAGATGATTGTGGCTTATCAAAACGATCGTCGTGCTTTAACGGATATGAGAAGAGTAGGTCCTTGGTATTTTTCTGATACACCGGGTGCAAAAGTTATCCGTCACACCATTGCCCACGCCACCTCTTTAGACCAGATCCGAGAGTTTTTATCCTCTCTTTCCGAAGAGATGGTCCAAACAGCTTAACCTTGAATGCTCTTTTTACTTTCTTTCTCTATGAAATCCATTTTCAGTTAATTATGCATAAAATTGCACAAATGTTATAGAAACTATAACATCCATTTTTTTGTTAATTTCTGGATTCAGAAGAAAGATTTTTGGCAAAGAGGATTGGGAATGATTTAGTTTTTTTATCGCAAATGCGCTTGTTTTTACTCTTCTCTCACAAACGCTGGCTCTAGAGGAGAAATCTTTTTCCCTTCTTTCTCTAGTTGTTTCGTTACTTTTTTCCAATAAAGAAAGTCCTCTTCATTCTTTGTATAAGAATAAATTAAACTTAAAAGATCAGCTGCTTCTGAATAAGGTTCTATTGCTAGAGAGGTTTTCAATAATTCGATTGCCTGCTTATAAGAAATAAGCGAGCCTTCTGGACCTAAGGCGCAACGAGCCATTGCAATAAGCAATTCTGCAGGAGCAGGTTTTGTTTGCTGATAAGCGCGATCATAGGCTTCATAACATTTATCAAAATCATCATCCCATCCTGAAAGCACTTCATAAGCCGAACCAAGAAAAGCCTCGTATCTCCAATCTTTGCTCCATTCATCAGGAAAACAAGCTTTGGCCGCTTCTATTAAGTAAGCAGCGTATCTTTGTGGATCTTCTTTCCATTCAGGATTATATAAAAGTTGATATGCCAGTTTGAGGCTATTTTTGAACCCTAAAGATTCTGCTACTGTCTTTTGAGAATAATTTTGATAAATTCGGTCATTTTCTTTTTTAAGAAAAAGATTTTTTATTTCTTCAGAAGTTTGCTTTTCAGCTTGTTTATATCCTTTGCTGACAAAGAATGGTTCAAGAAGAGAAAATTTTTTACCTTTACTGCACATAGCGTTTTGAATGAGAGTCCAGTATTGAAATTCTTTATTCATGTTTTTAGCAGAGTATATGTCGCATAAAATTCTTGCAGAATCGAGGTTAGGTTCTAACTCAAATGCTTTTTTAGCTAAAGCTTCTCCGTCTTCATATGATACGGGAGAATAGCCTTGTCTATTCACAAATTTGGCTAGTTTAATCATAAGTGCAGGCGGGGGAGGGTCGGCTCTTTCATAAGCTCGACAATATGCCTGATAACTTTTATTGCAATTATCGCTCTCATCGTCAATGCCATCGTAGGATGATCCTAAGAATGCATCGAAGTGCCAATCCTTTATCCAATCCTCAAGAAAGCAAGCTCTTAATGCCTCAAGTAAACGTGCAGCATAACGTTGTTGTTCCTTAGAGCTTTTAATGTGATATATGAGTCTATACGCAAGTTCAAGACCATTTTTTAACCCCAAAGATCCAGCAACAACTTCAGGAGAATATGTTTGATAGATTTTATCATATTCTTTGTCGACAAAAAGATTTTTTATGTAATCAGAGCCTAGCATTTCTTACCTCGGATTAAGCACAAATGCATTTTGCACATACAATTCTCCAGTCTCAATATTCAACTCAAAAAACGCTCGAATTTCATGATTGTTGTATTTTACTTGATGAATTGACTCTTTTTCATCATTAGAGAGTTTTAACCGCTCTTTTGAAGAGAGAGCCCAAACGCTTCGCGTAGCCTTCAATTCTTTGTTGGTGGTATAAGGTTTCTTCTTTTTTATAGGAGATAACTATGTTCCACACATTTAAGGCTGTTGTTGCCTCAGTGTCGATCTTGTTGGCAGTGCCAGTTGTGGCTGAAGTACAACCTTCATTCAATCAACTACAAGTTGCTTCACAGGTCTTTTTAGGAAATCCACGAGATGCAAGTTTTGAAGCACTTGCAGCTGCAATTTTAGCTTCACCGAATTCTGCAGAACTTTTTGATTTGATCAGTGGCAATCAACACACGACCGATCCTTTTGTTACTGCTCTTTTGAATAGACAATTTGTTCGTCGCCTTTTTGACCCTATCCGTCAAGAAGTGACTGTAATGCCTTGCTGCAGATGTGTAGACCCTTGCAATGATGGATACGATGTGTGGTTTGAAGGGAGCTGGGATCGTGCATTTCTAGAAAATGACCGTCATGGTTTTGGTTTTAACTCGAATGGTTATGAGCTTACACTTGGTGTTCAGAAAAAATTCTGTGATGTTGCAACAGTTGGTATAGCCGCCTCTTATGCTTATGACTATCTCCACTACAATCTTGGTGGTCATGGAAAGATGGACACAGCTCTTTTAGGGCTCTATGGTCTTTACCGTCCACAATGCTGGTATGTGCTTGCAGATATTGCTGGAAGCTACACAGAAAATAAAATCCACCGCCATTTCACAGTATTGGATGTCGATTTCAATACTCGCTGCAGCGCGCCTCTTTTCAATTTGATTGCCTATGCAGAAGCTGGTGTCGATATCCCTGCTTGTTTTGTGTTGGTTCAACCTTTCTTTGGTATCGAAACAATCACCTATTGGAGAGATCGTACAAAAGAGCATGGTGCTGACCGCTTTGGCCTCATCGTCTACGAAAGATCCGAAACAAGTGCTACAACTCGCCTTGGGTTGCATGTCTCAACGTTTGAATATCAAACATTCTCCGTCAGCATCGATGGCGCATGGAATTGCAGACTGACAAAAATTGATAATATCCACTGGAACTCCTTCACTGGATTTGGCAATTTCTATGCAGGACATCCTGTTTGTCTAGGTAGAAACAGTGCTGAAGGGGCTGTAACGTTGACTTCAAGACTTGATGATAATTGGAGAGTTTACGCTCAAGCAGCAGGAGAAATTTGGAACCATGCTTCCGATTACTCTCTCTTACTTGGTGTTCAAGCTTCCTGGTAATCTTTTTTAAGTTATCTTGAAGGGCGAAAAGGGGATGTCCATTCTCTTTTCGCCCCTTTCTTTTTCGTAAGTCTTATTTTTTCTTGTCATTTCACAACCCTATCCTGCTAAAGTAACAAGATTTTAAGGATTTATGTGATGGAGGAGAGGTGGACAAGGAGCTTTTGAAAAGCTACCAAGAATTGTACGACGTGACAATTCCTGATTTGGCCTATTTCATTCGACAGATCGATTGTAGAGATGGTTGTCCTGTAAACACCGATGGGAGAGGCTATATGTTAGCCCTTCATGCAGGGAACTTTCTGGAAGGGTATAAAATTGCCCGAGGCCCCAATCCATTTGCCTCTATCTGTGGCATGATCTGCGGAGCACCCTGCGAAATTTCTTGCCGACGTGATCGTGTAGATAAAACTTTGACGATTCGCGCACAAAAACGTTTTTTAGATGAGTGGTTTGGACTTTCAAAAGAAGCTCATGTCCGTTCGTTAGAATTCAGCTATTCTCGAGGGTCGACTAAACCTACTTCTAATGGGCTTAAAGTGGCCTGTGTCGGTGCAGGTGTAGCCTCTTTGACTCTTGCTCATGATCTACTTCGTCTTGGTTATGCCGTCGATGTTTTTGAATGGATGGATCAGCCAGGTGGCATGCTCTATTACGGCGTTCCTACTTACCGCTTAAAGAACGACATTGTTGTGAACGAGTGTTATGCCATTGAATTTCTAGGGGCCAAGATCTACTACAATCAAAAAATTGGTCAAAACAAGAGCATGGATGAGCTTTTAGACAACTATGATGCTGTCTTTTTGGGTGTAGGTCTTTGGAAATCGAGAGATTTGCCCATCCCAGGTGCAGATCAACCCGATATCATCAAAGGGATCGACTATTTAAGGGTCCTTTGTGCAGGTGGCGAATGGCCCATTAAAAAGCATATGGTCGTCGTAGGGGGCGGTAACGTAGCTTTTGATGTGGCTCGTTCATCGGTGAGAAATGGTGCAGAGAGTGTGACCATGGTGTGCTTAGAATCTAGAGATGAGCAAACAGCAGATGAATTTGAAATTGAAGATGGAATGGAAGAGGGGATCAAAATCTATAATAGATTAGGTCCAAAAGAGGTTGTAAGAGATGCTGAAGGGAATGTCATTGGGCTAAAGGTTCAACAAATTGTCTCTCTTTTTGATGCAGAAGGACGTTTTGCTCCTCGTTGGGTAGATGGAAGTGAAAGGGTGATTCCATGCGATTGCATTGTTCTTGCAATTGGTCAAGCCCTCGACACCTCTTTCATGGATGGATGGAAAGACAAAGATAAATTAGTGCTTGAAAGAGGGCTGATCAAAACCGAGCGAGGAACTGGTCGTACATCGATTCCAAAACTCTACACAGGTGGAGACGCTGGATATGGACCTGCCCTTTTCATCACTGCTATTCGCCATGGACAAGAGTCTGCAAGAGCGATCGATCACGATTTAAGAGGAACAACACCTTATCAAGAGTTTTCGGCAGAATTTCATGAGATTCCTCCGATGCGAGATAAAACCTATTTACGCACTCCTTATGCTCTCCCGACAAGTCAGCCTGCTGATGTCAGAAAGCATAACTTGAAGATGGTGGAAAACAACTACACATTGAAAGCAGCTGTTGAGCAAAGCAATCGATGCTTGCAATGCCACATCTCACCTGTTTTTGATGGATCACTTTGCATCAAGTGCAACGGCTGTGTCGATGTTTGTCCTACTAATTGCCTTTCACAAGTACCTATCAGTAAACTTAATCTGGATTTAGGAGATGGAAGTTTAAGAAAGGCTGTCGACAACTATTATGGAGTCGATAGTCGTTCAATGGAGCGTGAAGATTTAGATCAAATGGGGACGGCCATGTTGAAGGATGAAGATCTTTGCATCCGCTGCGGACTCTGTGCAGAAAAATGCCCGACGCAAGCAGTAACAATGGATCTCATGAACTATAGTTTTAGGTGGATTGGTTAATGAAAGCATTCCACAGCCTTAAAAATAACTTACACTCCAATTATGGAGTGTTTTCATAATGGGTTGGGCGATTCTTGGAACAATTGTGATGGGCCTTTTCTCCTTTTTTTGTTATCTCTATTACGCAAGAAACGGTCAATTCGATAATTCTGAAGAGACTAAATATATTGTGTTCAGGGATAGTGACGATGCCTAAATACCGCAATTCATTGAATAAAGATAAAGAGGGGTATGACCCACGCATGAGCAGGAGACGATTTCTTGTTCTCCTAGGCGCAGCGGCAGGGCTTGGAGCTTTACAGCTCTTAGGCGTCTCTGTTCTTGGTTTTCTCTATCCTAACGCTATGAAAATTCCCCCTTCTATCTTCTCTATAGGCAGACCAGACGATCTTTTATCGAAAGATGGGAAATTTTTTATGCCGAGCCAGAAAGTTTTTATTCAGACACAAGCCGGCAAAGTGCGTGTACAAACAGCTGTTTGTACCCATCTAGGATGCACTGTCAATATGACAGAGACAGGTTATAAGTGCCCTTGTCATGGATCTGTTTATGACAGAATCGGAAGAAACGTTTCTGGCCCTGCACCCCGTCCATTGGTCTTTTTCAACGTCTTCAAAGGGGCATCGGGAGACATCATGGTAGATAAAGCAAAAACGACTTTAGATGATGAAACAGCGTGGTTTTCAGCATGAATTTCAAAGGACAACCGAAAGAGAGTTTTTTTGCCCACCTTCTCGATCTGCCAAGAGCTTTTGTACGATCGATTTTTCGTCACAATTACCCCAATAATGATGTCGACCGTTCAGAAGTCGTTTTTAAGAACTTTTTCCTTCATATCCACCCTGTTAAATGTCACAAAAATTCGATTGATCCCTTTTATACGCTAGGTCTTGGAGTGATCTCATTTTCACTCTTTATCCTTTTGACGATATCTGGCGTGGTTTTGATGTTTTATTACATCCCAGCAGAAGACAGAGCTTACGAGATCATGAAGGATTGGCAAGATACAACGCCATTTGCTCAGATGTGGAGAAATATGCACCGCTGGGGTGCCCACATGATGGTCCTTTTTGTTTTCTTGCATATGTCTCGGGTCTTTTATACAGGGTCCTACAAAGGAGAAAGGAAGTTTAATTGGGTCGTTGGTGTCGTCTTGATGGTCTTGACACTCCTACTTTCTTTTACAGGTTATCTTCTTCCTTGGGATCAGTTGGCGTTTTGGGCCATCACAGTGGGATCTGAAATTGCAGGTTACGCCCCTAACATTCCAGGTTTTCAGTACAACATCAACAAGACCATGCTACTTGCCTCCACAAACGTTGGACAAGACGCATTGATCCGTTTTTATGTTCTCCACGTTGCTGTTTTGCCGTTAGCTGCGACTATTTTGATTGGTGTCCATTTCTGGCGTGTTAGAAAAGATGGGGGCCTCTCTCGTCCACCCGATAAAATTAAACCAGAACCTTACCGGGTGGTGCAAAGAAGCGACACGAGAGAATCGTTTGCGCCCGGTGTAAAAAGAACTTATGGTTTGATGGAACTTGTGAGAGGGACATGTCCCACTGTTGATAAAGGGCCTTATAATTTTGTTTTCACATGGCCCCATCTTTTAAGAGCAGAACTGGTCGCATTTTTATTCACGACTGTTTTAGTACTCTGCCTCTCATTTATCAATGCACCGTTAGAAGAGGCGGCAGATCCTACAAAGCCACCTAACCCGTCAAAAGCCCCCTGGTACTTCCTTGGACTGCAAGAGATGGTCTCTTATTCTGCCTTTTGGGGAGGCGTTGGTATTCCGGCGCTCATGGTGATTGGTTTGATGTTAGTCCCCTATTTGGATCGCAATCCTTATGGCTCGGGCTATTGGTTTCACAGAAGCCGCTACTTTGCGATCTTTTTATTCACAGCTTTCATGGTGTGGCAAACAGCTTTCATCATCATTGGTACCTACTTTAGGGGAGCCAACTGGGGATGGATCTATCCATGGTTTGAAAATTACGCGAGGCATTGATGGGATCGGGAAACAAGTATCAAATCGCTTTAATCCTGCTTCTCATTAGTACAACAGCCCTCTTCGGTGTCTTTTGGTGGAGAGAGCTTTTTCCTGAGTATAAAATTTATCAAGAAGCCTTTGTCAACATCGAACAGTTTCGCTCTTCTTTGACGGGTGAACCACCAGCGCCATTCTCTTTTGGAGTGAAGCAAATTCTCATGAAAGAGGGAAAAGGGCCTGAAAAAGTCGATCGTTGCATTTCTTGCCATGTTGCCTTGGAGGTAGAAGATTTTTCTCCTACACGGGTTGCAAAAGACATCAATGGTGAAATCTTAAGAGATGCCCATGGTTTTCCGATCAAAGAGAAAAATCCTCATTATATTTTCGATTTTCTTAGAGAAAAAATAGCCGATCTAAAAAGAGGTGGAAATTTAGAAGAGGCCAACCGACTTGAAGCCCTAACAACAAGCAATATTGAAGGTGCATTGCAAATGCATCCATTGATGGGAAAAGAGTTGCGTCCTTTGCAATACCATCCGATGAACGATTTTGGTTGTACAAACTGCCATAGCGGAAATGGTCGTGCATTGACAATGGACCGTGCGCATGGTCCTGTGTTTGATGGTACATATGACATAGAGTTTGAAGGGCCAAAACCGCAATTTTTAGAAAAAGATCCCCATCACGATCCAAAATTTGCCTCCATTTTTAACGATAAGCCAGGCGGTAAACTCCTTTTTCAAACGACCCCTATTTTGATTGGACCTCTCATGGAGTCCAGATGTGTGCAGTGTCATAATGTAGGAGGAGAGCAATTTGAAGAGACTAAAGGCAAAATAACGCGTCTTTTACAGCAAAAAGAGACCCAGCTTGATTTGCAAAAGCAGAGTTTTGAACAAGCGCAAAATGCCTTCATGACCTATTACCAGCTCTACGAAGCTGTCAAAGCCAAAGGAATTGATGCAGTTCAAAAAAATTTAGAAGAACAAGTAGGCGATGATACTCTTCCCCTTTACAGTGTCAAGAGGGCAAAGGGCCAATTAAGTTTAGTGCAAAGTCTTCCTTCTCAAGATCAGCTGCTAGATTTTCTTGAAAAAGCTTTAGAAACAGGACTTGGAACTCCTGCTTTTACAGAGAGTCTATTGAAACAGCTTCAACAGGGACAAGATCTTGTCGATCTTCTAGATAAGAATAAGCAAAATCCTGAAGCAATAGGGACACTGTTCAAATTGATGCTCAATATCGACTTAACTCGGTCGATTTTACAGCATGTCACAGACACCGAAGCCGGGATTACAAAAGCTGTTAATGATGCGGCAAATTTGGATCAGATGGAAGGAGAGGTAGATCAACTCACCTCTCACTTCAAAAGAGGACGTTCACTCTACTTCTCTCAAGCTTGTTATGCCTGTCATAAGATTGCCGGAGTGGCTCGTGGAGGTGTAGGCCCTGAATTGACCCAAGAGGGAAATAGTTATCCTTGGTTCATCAAAGAGTCCATTGTCTGGCCTCAGGCAGATTTAAAAGCATCGACGATGCCTAACATGGTGCTTGATCACGAAGAGCTTCAAGACCTGATGACCTATTTGTTAGCGCAAAAAGGAAAAAGACCTGCCGATTCTGAATCTGGACGTATTACAAGATTAAAAGCTTGGGACGCAGGAGAAAGAACGGAGATCGAACAAGCACTGCCTGCTGAAAAAATCTACGATCTACAGGCAGGTATGATGACGTTTGCTCTGGATGGTTGCGCAAGTTGTCATCGGCTTGAAGGTTATACTTCCGAAGTGGGCTTTAAGACAGAAAATGTAAAAGAGCTTTACATGGAAGAACAGTGGTTCCGAGATCTTATTCCTGAAGATGTTGGAAGCCGCGAATTGGTGGGTATTCTCAAAGCTAAACGTGAAGAGATTGATCAACATATTCTTCCACACGTTCGTCCCCCTTCTATTCTTGAAGCTATCGAAGCAGAAGACCAAGAGCTGCTGCCTGCATTTTTTGCCCCATTTAGATTTGCCTTAAGAGAAAATAGGGATGAGAAATGGCAAGAATTGGTCAAGCGTGTCATGAAGACCTATTATCAGGTCTATGGACTTGGAAGATTGATTGGACCTCGTCCGAATTGGTCTGGCATCTACCGCTCGGACGAATGGCTGATGGAACACTTCTGGAGCCCTTCAAGCCATGTTCCTCGTTCGATCATGCCGGTATTTCCCTTTGATGATTCTAAATTTCAACAATTGACTTACATGTTGGGGCAATTAGGAAAGAAAAATAGAGATCATCTCCGTGGCGAATGGGAGCTATTTGGATTTGATCCAAATCAAGCTTATCAACGGACTTGTGCCCAGTGTCACGGCGATCAAATGAAAGGAAATGGTCCTGTTGCCACATGGATCTACCCCATTCCTAAAAATTTACGGAGCGCTACTTTCTTAAGTGGCCTTGGTAAAGAACAGGCTATAGGATCGATTTTGCATGGCGTTAAAGGGACACCTATGCCGCCATGGGGAGAAACTTGGCCAAATAAGGGAGAAGGGTTTTCTACACCTCTATTTACGCAGCAAGAAGTCGAGAGAATTGTCTACTGGATGTTTGATCAGTTGCCTTCTGGTGCTGTCGATCAACCTCCTCCTAAATGGGAATATACGCCTGAAGAGGTGATCCGAGAGTTGAATAAAGAAGGCGTGAGGCAATTAAGAAGCGGTTTTTTACCCTCTCTTGAAAATCAATGGACAGAAGAGAAGCTATTCAATGTTTTGCCTGGTGACCCTTATGGCGTGAATCAAGATCGCTACTACATCAAAAAAGAATATTACACTCTTGAAAACATTGAAGCGGGAAAAAAACTGTTTCTTCTTCAGTGTGCGATGTGTCATGGCTCTGATGCAGATGGATCTAGCAACCGTGCAGAGGTGATGCAAGAGGCAAAACCTAGGATGTTGACCAATCTCGATTGGATTGATTCACGTGATGATTTACGTCTTTTGCAATCGATCACCTATGGCGTGCCCGGAACTGCCATGACCTCATTTGCCGATATCACAACGATATGGCAACGGATTCAACTGGTCATTTATATCAGAAGCCTCTCAGAGAAAAATTTGAGCTTTAAAAAAGTGAGAGAACAACTTTACACGAGCACTATAGCGTCTGATAATGCCATCACCTCTCCTACACTCCGTAAATTATTTGATACTCAAAGAAAAGGGGTCGAGGTATTAGGTATAGCGATTACATCTTTAGATGGTGCTGAAAAGCTAGTTTCTCTTTACACAGAGTGGTCATCACATGCGCTGCCCATCTATTCAAAAGAAAATATTGAACCCCCGAAAGATCAAAAAGTTCTTGAAAGTGAGATGGAACAGCTTGTCTTATTTAATATCAATCGCTTGGAAAAAGATGGTGTCAAAAACGAAAAAACTCTGAAAGAGTGGAAAAACGTTTTAAGAAATATGCGAGAAACCTTCGCAGAAAATCGGCAATTGTGGAAGGATCAATTAGAAGCACAAAAAGAGGAAACACGTGGAAGCAGTTAGTCAACAAGTTACTTACGACGATACCCCTGTAAAATGGCTAATTTATCCTGCATTGATTTTTCTCCTCTTTGGTATGTTGGTAGGTCTTTTTATCTCTATCAATGGCTTTTTGATGCCCGATTACTTTTCGGGGGAATATATCCATTTTGGACGTGTACGTCCGGTTCATGTAGGATCTGTGACACTGCTTTGGCTTTTGTCTGTCGATGTGGGTTTGATCTATTACTTTGTCCCTAGATTGTGTGGTACTCCTATTTGGAGTGTAAAGCTTGCAAAAGTTGGCATTATCATCTGGTGGTTTAGCCTTATTTTAGGAAACCTCTCTTTCCCTTTTGGTACTAACTGGGGCTGGGAATTTGCAGAAATTCCGATGTTTATCTCGTATGTTCCAGTGAAAGTTTTGTTTATTATCGGTTGGGCGATGCTTGCCTTTAATCTTCTTGCAACAGTTGCGAATCGACGGTACGAAAAAATGTACGTTTCGCTTTGGTACACACTGGGTACTATCATCTGGACTACCATCACCATTTATGTTGGGTGGTTTTACATATACCAATTGCCAGGTGGTATTTCGCGCGTCAATGCCAACTTTTTCTATCTACACAACCTTGTTGGCTTGATTTTTACACCAATGGGGTTAGCTGCTGCCTATTACTTTTTACCTAAAATGGCCAATGTCCCTATCTATAGCCATAGACTATCGATGGTGGGCTTTTGGACGATTGCGTTTACTTACGCTTGGATTGGCGCTCACCACATCATCCACGGGCCAGTTTCACAGTGGTTGCAGACGACATCTATTGTCTTTTCTATCTGGCTTTTTATCCCTGTGTGGAGCGTTGTGACCAACATTTTTGGGACACTGCGAGGCAATTGGAAAAAGTATCTTGAAAATCCTGGTATCCGTTTTATCATGATGGGGAATGTTTTTTACCTTTTGACCTGCGTTCAAGGCCCTTTGATGGCTTTAAGAAACATCAACGAAATCACCTCTAAAACCGATTGGGTAATCGGTCACTCCCATATCAGCCTATTTGCAACGTTTACATTTTTTGCGACAGCAGGGGTTTACTATTGTGTGCCACGGCTAGAGAAAAAGCCTCTTTGGTCTCCAGAGCTTGCAGATTGGCATTTTTCTTTGAGTATGTTGGGCTCTTTCTTCTTTATTCTCCCTCTTTGGGTTGGAGGGTTTTTGCAGGGGCTTGAATGGGCAAATTGGGCCAATGGAAAGACCTACGCAGAGTACTTACAAAACATCAGTGTTGTTCCCTTTATCGAGACCGTTGTCGCTATGCACCCTTGGTGGTTAATGAGAACAATTGGTGGGGCCATTTTAGTTTTTGCTAACTTTCTTTTTGTGTTAAATATTTTTAACACAAAAGTATTGCAACCAAGAGAAACCGTCGTTCCTCAGGAGGCTGTATGAGCGGCGGATTTGGACATAAAGTAGAAGGGTCTTTTTGGTGGACCGTTATCGGCGTCTTCCTCTTTTTTCTTTGCGCCATCAGTGTAACATTGATCATTCCTCCCCTTGTGGATCCAACATGGTCTGAAAATACGTCTCATTATCAAAAACAGATGTATGAGGTAGGAGATCCAAGAGTTTTTATTTCTAATAGTGTGACTGGAAGCTATGACCTGCAATACGTAGGACATATGGAAGATGGAAAAACATTTTCGGCTTTCATTGAAGGGGAACGTTCAAGAATTGTAGCTCCAGAAGCTCTGAAAAAATATATCAGTAAAGAAGGCGGCCCCATCCATTTGACAAGCCGGATCCTTTTTTTGCGTACGCCAGGCGCTTCCTTTAAATCTGAAGTCGAGAGATTGCAAAGTGAACTGAAAAATATTTTCACATCTGAAATGCCGAATTGGAAAGAAAAAGGGATGACTCTCCCCCTTTTCCAAGTTATGGAGCTTTACGATCCGGGGTTGAAAGAGGGATTTTCTACTTCTGCCACTGAAGAAGCTTTAGAAGATTATGTAGACACCCATTTTGTCCTTATGGAAAGTCAAACAGACGAAAAAAACAAAGGACAACTTTTCATTAAAAACCCTATTGAATACAGAGTACGAGAGATAGAAGTTCCAACGGGTAAAGGGTTTTTATATGCTCAAAATGGTCGTCCAATACAATCTATTGATGAACTGAAGAAAATGGGTTTTTGGTCCCGGGAAGAGCTAATTCGGAAGGGGGAGAGAATCTATGCGATTGAAGGATGTTGGTATTGCCATACAGATCAGACAAGGACTTTAGTACAAGACGTTGTTTTAAACGGTTCAGATGCCTACCCAGCTCCCCCATCAACTGCCAGTGAATATATCTATCAAGATGTCACATTCCCTGGTACGCGTCGGATTGGTCCCGATCTTTCAAGAACGGGTGTGAAACGGCCGAGCCGTGATTGGCATAAATCACATTTCTGGTCGCCAAAAACATCCAGCCCCGGAAGCATCATGCCCTCTTTTCAACACTTTTTTGATGATGATCCAAGAGGGACTCCAGGCGCTCAAACGGGTGTTCCAAACTTAGAATTTGAGGCAATGTACCAATATCTCATGACAAAAGGGACAAGGTTAACGCCTCCTTCTAAAGCTTGGTGGCTAGGGAAAGACCCAGTGAATACAAAAGAAATTATTGATGGGCCAGGGAAATGATTGGTCAATGGGTCCATTACGGTTTATTGATTCTTTTATCAGCAGGGGCGTTAGGTGCTTTCCTTTTTTCATGGTGGAAAAAGAGGCTCGATTGGTCGGAAGAGCCAAGTAAAATCGTTTTTTTGGAGGAAACAGATGAGCAATGAAATCTTAGATGTCCCAGCATCAAACGAGACAAAAATTCCCCGTTGGCTGATTTGGACCTATATTATTCTTCCTATCCTTGGTTTGATTGCCCTCTTTGTCTATTGGGAGGGAAGCACAGGGTGGTTAGATCGCGGACATTGGAGAGCCTTACAAGAAGCTGCAAAAACAACAGGGCCTTTTAGTGAACCCTGAAAAGATTTTTGCTCTTGCTTGCAAAGGATGGCTTCCAGCTCCAAGAGAAACTGAAGAGCAGTTTTCTGATCGGATCGAGCAAGGAAAAGTCACACCGAACCATTTTGAAAAAGAAGAAAGGCAAGCTTCTTTGCTAGAAAAAGGTTCTCTTATCACACAAAAACTGTTTGGATTTTCGATCGATTGGGTCCCTGTGATCTTCAGCAATCGGAAACTCTCTTTTTTTGAAGGGGCTGCAGCTTGGATTTTTCAAGAAAAAGATGACTCTCCAAAAGAGGCTTTTTTGCAACTGAGGAAAAACCTCAAAGACCAAGACAAGTTATATGGCTATTATTCTGTTCAAGAGTTAGTGGCACATGAGCTTGTCCATGTGGCGAGAATGGCTTTTGAAGAGCCTCTGTTTGAGGAGATGCTGGCTTATGAAACATCGACCTCCTCTTTTCGTAAAATGTGGGGACCTCTTTTTCGTCAGCCAAAAGAGATGAATATTTTTCTAATGACCCTTGTTTTGCCCCTTTTTGGCCTGTTTATTCCCTACCTTTGGACTATCCCTCTCCTCACCCTTCTTTTTTTCATTGTACGTCTTTTTATCCACCGCCGCGCATTTGATCGAAAAAAAATGGAGATTAAAGACGCCATCCCAAAAGAGCATCAAGGACTTTATCTTCTTGCCCTTTCCGATGAAGAGATCCTGGAGAAAGGTTTACCACAGCCCTCTTTATCGACACCTCATGGTAAATTATTACATTACTTATTAGAAATACCGTTTAAAGCACGAATTTGAATTTCGATTGTATCAATTAAATTTTTTTTATTAAATCGCAAAAATATTTGTCAGCCAGATATTAATAAAATCGATAATTTTTTCAATTTCTTTTGGGATATGATTTTTGAAATCGGATGAAAATTCCCTTTGTATTTTGATTTAGTAAGACGAGCTAAAAACCGCTCCAGAACTAAATTATGCCAAACTTCCTCAAAGGTAAGATTTCGTTCTTTAGCAATAATTTTCAATCTTTCTTTCACAGATTGTTTTAAAGATTTATTCATGTTGTTAGAGCCATTACGTAAGGATAGATATTCACGCGAAGAAGTTTTGCATATTTGAAAAGTTTGCTCAAATTGGGTTTTAAGGTGTTTTTTTGTTTTAAATAATTTTGCAAAGCTTTTATTGCTATCTCGTAATCTAAATAACGAAAAGAATCTACGACCGTTCTTTCTCTGTCAAAAATCTTGAGGTGGTGATTGCCTATTGTAATTTCAATTTGACCTAATTCGATGTTTCTCATGCGAATTATGCGAGTTTTTGGTCGCTTGGGGCTTTTAAAAGCATGAGGTACAGCAATCCAAAATTCTCTCATGATTTGATCTGTTAAATCGTAATAGCAAAGTGCTGAAATGAGACAGATCACTCCATGTGGTATGCTCATGGCAGCAAGACCTAAGTCTTCCCATCGAAATTCAATATCTGTTTTGGCTTCCCCCCCTTTGTAAACCCCACGACTAATTCTCTCGATTAGCCCTTTCTCTAGAAAATGATTTAACATTCGAGATGGAATGCCAGCGTCTTTGGCATCTTTAGCTGTAAAGACGGCTCTATTGATAAACTCTTTCAACAGAGCATCGTATTTTGATTTTGCCATAATTTATATGTAACACAGGTACCCAGAGATGTCAAATGGGTGCCTTTGTTTCATAAATTTGTGATGTAACGTTCTAAGGATAGAGAGTTTTTATCAGGAGAAAGGATTACCAGTACCTGAGCCTAAAAGTATAAATGTGAATTTTTAGATTAATCTTTTTTTGTTTGTAAAAATAAAAGGCGTTTGTTTTTCTGCAATTTAGAGGTAGTTGTATGAAAAACGCGCTGTTTTTGTTTTTACTGGTAGCTAGTTGTTTACAAGCAGGTCCATCTCTATACGACAGAAACTTTTACGGACTTGACTGGGGGAGAGGTGGTGCTTATGGCCCTCCTGCAGACCCTGCTGATCCTGATCTTCAAGATCCTGATAATCAATACAATAGAGTTTAATAACAGAGACTATTACTAGTTCCTGCACTCCTGGTCGTTTTCTTTTTGTGAACGATAAGATATAATAAAATTTCGAGAGTGCAGGTGTGGGTTTCTTTAGCGACTTAACGCCAATGAGTTGGTCAACTCGTGGCGAGATGAAAAAAAGCTTTTTTTCCGACTTGATCGCAGGCGTCAGCGTTGGGATCATCGCGTTGCCTCTTGCCCTTGCATTTGCCATTGCCTCAGGTGTTACCCCCGAAAAAGGATTATACACTGTTTTGGTCGCTGGGTTTCTTATCTCTCTTTTGGGAGGAAGTCGCTACCAAATTGGTGGACCAACTGGTGCTTATGTCCTTTTAGTTCTTGCCACTGTTACAAAACATGGGATAGAGGGGCTGCAGATTGCGACCCTGATTTCAGGTGTTCTTCTCTGTTTGATGGGAGTCTGTAAAGTTGGCAAGGTAATGAAATTTGTCCCTCAACCCGTCATTTCTGGTTTTACTGCAGGGATTGCTGTTGTTATTTTAGCCTCACAGCTCCGCGATTTCTTTGGTTTGCAAGTCGGTCTACCTGCAGATTTTTTAGACAAATGCACTGTCTTTTGCCAAGAGGTCCATGGCATGAGTCCGTGGTCCGCTCTTTTTGGCCTTTCAACGACCGGGTTTCTCTTCTTTCTGAAAAAGAAATTCCCCCGTCTGCCAGGTGCTATAGTTGCCATGGTGTTAGCCACTCTCATTGCCTATATTTTTTCTTTACCTCTAGAGACAATCGAAGGGCGCTATGGAGTCTTACCTTCACCCATTCCACCTTTGACTTTACCCCCTCTTTCATTTGAAAGATTGCTAGATCTTTTTCCAGATGGAGTTGCACTTGCCCTTTTAGGAGGGATCGAATCGCTTCTATCTGCTGCTATTGCTGACAAAATGACCCGTCATCACCACAGGTCTAATGCAGAGCTGTTTGGTCAAGGGATGGCTAACATTTTTTCTTCTTTCTTTGGCGGAATACCTGCCACCGGTGCCATTGCAAGAACATCATCTAATATCCGCTTGGGCGGAAAAACCCCAGTTGCAGGGATGATCCACGCGTTAACCATCTTTTTGGTTGTTCTGTTTTTCTCCCCTTTGGCTGGGAAGATACCCCTCGCTGTGCTAGCTGGTATCCTTGTTTTTGTCGCTTGGAATATGGGGGAATTTCCTCATCTGATCAAAATTGCAAGGGCCCACAAGACAGACGGTTTCATTTTAGCCACTACTCTTTGTGTCACTGTGCTAGTGGATCTTGTGATGGCTGTAGAGGTCGGTATTGTCTTATCGGCACTGCTTCTTGTGCGTAAACTTGGGAAAGTATCAAAACTTCAGCTAACGGAAGAAGAAGATCACCACATTTTAGCTATCCATGGGCCTCTATTTTTCACAGTTGGAGAAGATTTAAAAAAATTCTCTCTCCCTAAAGAGTGTCAAAGTGTTCGGATCGATTGCGCTAGTGTAACACTTTACGATTCAAGTGGAGCTCTTGCTATCAAAGATTGCTTAGAGCGTTGGAAAGCCGAAGGGATTGATGTGCAAGTTCAAAACATTGGAAGAGAGCACCATCCCCTTTTTAAAGAACTAGGTGTTCAGATCCCACCGCATCAGTTTAAAGAATCCAGCCTGTTTTAGTCTTTTCGTGCTACTATCTTGCCCATCATGTTGACGGCAGAAAGAAAAAAGATTGAAGGGCCGCTCCTTCTCAGGCCAAAAAAATTCTTCGATGATCGTGGTTTTTTTTCAGAAACTTATCATGAAGAGCGGTGGAAAAGCGCAGGCGTTGATCCCACTTTTGTCCAGGATAACCACTCTTATTCCAAATACAAAGGGACAGTGCGAGGGCTCCATTTACAACATCCTCCCTATGAACAGGCAAAACTTGTCCGTGTTTTAAAAGGGAAAATTTACGATGTGATCGTTGATGTCAGAAAAGACTCTGAAACATTTGGACAGTGGGAAGCTTTTACAATCGACACCGAATGTCAACTTTTTGTCCCAGCAGGTTTCTTGCACGGGTTTATGACCTTAGAAGACGATACAGAAGTTCTCTACAAAGTCTCTAAACCCTATTCTAAAACCCATGAAGGGGGAATTAGATGGGATGACCCAACTTTAAACATCGCCTGGCCCTCTTTTTCTCCACATCTTTCTGACAAAGATCAAGTTTTACCTTCTTGGAGTGAGACATGGCCATCCTTTTGATTGGCGCTCGAGGACAACTCGGACAAGATCTGTTGGTTCTCAACAAAGAACGTTTTATCTCTTGGACAAGAGAAGATGTCGATCTTCTTGATCTGAAAGCATTAGAGAAAAAGCTAGACGAAACCCCTTTTGAAGCCATTTTCAATGTAGCAGCCTATAATAAAACAGAAAAGGCGGAAGAAGAGCCTGCTGTTGCCTATACGATTAACGGGCATGCTGTCGGTGTGATGGCAAAAGTTGCAGAAAAGAAAAAAGTCCCTCTTGTTCATGTGAGCACAGATTTTGTTTTTGATGGAAAAAAAAGATCTCCTTACGATGAGAACGATTTACCATCTCCTCTTTCTGTTTATGGGGCTTCAAAAGGCCTTGGAGAGGCATATGCTCTTTCTGAATGTTCTTCAGCTTATGTTTTAAGAACAGCTTCCCTTTATGGAAAAAGTGGCTCCAGGGAGAAGGGTGGAAACTTTGTAGAGACCATTGCAAAAAAAGGAAAAGCAGGCGAGCCACTTAAAGTGGTTTCGGATATTTGGATGAGCCCTACCTCGACTCTTTCTTTGGCAAAAGCGATGATCGAGTTATTGAAAAAGCGACCAGAGCCGGGCCTTTATCACGCTGTTAATGGTGGTGAAGCGAGTTGGTATACCTTTGCATCCATGATTGGAAAAAAGTTTGGATTTGAAAGCAAAATCGAGCCTGTTTCGCATGCAGTATTTCCATCAAAAATCAAACGACCCCTCTATTCTGTATTGTCGAATGAAAAAATAGGAAAAATCATCAAACTTTCTTCTTGGGAAGAGGCATTAGAGGAGTATTTGAAATGAAAAGGATTTTGATCACTGGCGGAGCTGGATTTATTGGATCTCATGTTGTTTCCCTTTTTGTAAAAAAATATCCCTCTTACCAGATCTTCAACTTCGATAAATTGACCTATGCTGCAAATTTGGACCATTTGAAAGAGGTGGAAAGTAGTGAAAACTATATCTTTTTGCAGGGAGATATCACGAACGGGAACCAATTAGAAGAGTTGTTTGAAGAGCATCGTTTCACCCATGTGATCCACTTGGCGGCAGAATCGCACGTTGATCGTTCAATTTCTGGGCCTGTTGAATTCGTTCAGACAAATGTCTTAGGCACAGTTCAAATTTTAGAATGTTGCCGCCTTTTTTGGAGAGAAGGGGAAGAACATCTTTTCCACCATGTCTCTACAGATGAAGTTTACGGTTCGCTCGGGGCAGAAGGGGTATTTACGGAAAAGAGCCCATATGCTCCTCGTAGCCCTTATTCGGCCTCTAAAGCAGCTTCTGACCATTTTGTGAAGGCCTATTTTAATACGTACAAATTGCCCGTTGTTGTTTCTAACTGCTCCAATAACTACGGACCTCACCAATATCCAGAAAAACTCATTCCTGTCGTGATCCAAAAGATTTTGGAAGAAAAACAGATCCCTATCTATGGCAAAGGGGAAAATGTCCGAGATTGGCTATATGTTAAAGATCATGCTGAAGCTATTGATAGGGTCTTTCACGAAGGCCGCCGCGGTGAAACCTATAACATCGGTGGAGAAAACGAGTGGCAAAATTTACAACTCGTAGAGCTTCTTATCCAAATCACCGACAAAAAATTAGGAAGAATTCCAGGATCATCTCGCCGTTTGATCTCTTTTGTAGAAGACCGACCTGGTCACGATATCCGCTATGCTATTGATCCAACAAAGACGAAGGAAGAATTGGGTTGGACACCTTCTACATCTTTCCATCAAGGGTTAGAAAGCACGGTCGAGTGGTATTTAGATCATGTATTTGTATCTCTGTAGCTGTTGCTTAATTCTGCACAGAATTAATGATTCCATGCAGCATCAAGTTGCGCGAGATGTTCAAGAGATATAACAAGATGGGCAGGATAACCTTTGGCTAGTTAAGCCAGATCTTTAATAGAAAGTTTTCGATTTTTTAACACAGAGAGGCTTTGCCAATTCAGTTCACTAACATAGGCAATACTTGCTGATAGAGAATTATTTTCCTTGGTTCAAGCTATTTAAGTCTCTTTGTTCTCTGTGATCTTTAAGCTAACCAAAGGTTATCCTGCCTAGATTTCCTATTTTTTGACTCAATCACGTGCATTAGAAGCACCGTCTTGAGATCCAGTTTCGTGCTGAGGTTTTGGTGTTACAGGAGTGCCTGGTATTGGAGGACTAAAAAATGTGGCAAGTGTCCTCCTAAGAGGCCAAGGAGCTTGTATTCTCGGAGTTAGTGCTGCCCTGGCTATTCCATTCACTCTTTCTTGGTTTTGTCCATTTCTATTTAGAGCAGGTGAACGATTTGCTCTGTCTTGTAAAGGTTGTCGTTGAATGGGAGAAGACATAAAAACTCCTTGTTAAATAGGAGTTTAAAGACACTTAAATAAATAATTCAACGGGGGGCTTTTGTTCTTTTATCTGATGTAACAAAGAAAGAGCTTGGATTTATTAATTTTTTAGAAGATCGATTGAGGTAATAAGTGACCACCTCTTCAATGTTACTATCGAGAACGAGTTTGCCTTGTTCAAGGTAAAGACCTCTTTGGCAAAGTTTTAAAATGGGTTCAATTTGATGAGCTACAAAAATAAGTGTTGTGCCGCGTGCAGCAAGAGCATCGATTTTCTCTTGGCATCGCTCTTGAAAGGATTGATCCCCAACAGAGAGTGCTTCATCTAACACAAGAAGATCGGGCTCTGTGTGGATGGCGATAGAGAAAGCAAGTCGCGCTCTCATCCCTGAAGAAAAGTGTTTGACCGGTGTTTCAAGAAACTCTGCCACATTGGCAAATGAGACGATGGAAGAAAAGAGTGCTTCAATTTCTTTTTTTGAAAGGCCGAGGATAGCGCCGTTTAGGAAAATATTTTCTCTTCCTGTAAGATCTGGATGAAAACCTGCCCCTACTTCTAGAAGAGAGGCGATTCGTCCCACAATTTTTGCTTCCCCACTTGTAGGCAAGGTGACACCCGATAATATCTTTAATAGAGTCGATTTTCCTGCCCCATTCTCCCCTAAAAGGGCAACTCTTTGACCAGGTGTTATGACAAAAGAGATATTGTCCAAAGCGACGAGTGTTTTTTTAGTCGTCGATGGTGAGAAAGGGGAACGGATTTTTCGAAGGCACCATTGAAAAAGCTCTTTTACACCACCCCCTACCTTTTGATGCATCGAATCAATTTCGTAGGTTTTGCTCAAGTTTTTAACAACAAGACTCATAGGACATCCGAAAGGATTTGATCGGTCTTCTTAAAGAAAAGAAGAGACAGAATCAAAAAAGAGAAAGTTATGGCAAACGATAATAAAAGCACCCACTCTAGATGAGGATGGACAATGCCCAATAGAGCGTAGCGAAAGCCTTCGATAATGCCTGTCAGCGGGTTTAAATAGAGAAGAAAAGCTCCAAAGCCGTCGATGAGATTCGAGCTATATCCAACAGGCGTTAAAAAAAGAGATATTTGCGAAAGATAAGGTACTGCAATCACAAGATCTCGTATCCGGATCGACAAAGAAGAGACAAGTAATGCCACAGACCCTGCTAGAAGGATCAAAAGAGGGACTAAAATCAATAAAAGTAGGTTTTCCCATCTAAATCCAATCTGAAAGAAAAGAATGGGGAAAAAGACAGCAAAAGAGACAACTAGATCGACCGAATTGACGAGTATATTGCTGAAGACAAGATGAACCCTTGGAAAGTAAATTTTCGAGATCAATTCGTGGTTGAGAATAAAGCTTGTGCTAGAGGTTTGCAGCACACTTACAAGAAGTTGCCAAGGGAGAATGCCTGCTAAAACAAAAAGAGGATAAGGTGCATCAGCAGATGGGAGCTTTGCCACCACTCCAAATAAATAAGTTAATAAAACAACACTTAAAGCTGGGCGGAAAAGGGCCCATAAAATGCCTAAAGAGGCTTGTTTATATCGGACTAGAATATCGCGCCAAACAAGACATTTAAGTAGTTCAAAAGAAGATCTGCATTCTTGCAGAAGGTTCAAGAAAGATTTAGTTGGTTTGATGTAAGTGACTGGCTTCAATTCTTTTTAGTCCGAGAGAGAAAAGAGTATACATCACCCCACTGGCCAGGGAAAGGACAAAAGGGTTAGTGGCTCCAGAGGAGATCCACCCGCAAAAGAGGATAAAAAGAAAAAATCTTTCCATCGTTAGCGTGCTTTTTAAGAAGGAAAAAAAGAGGGTAAAAACAGGAAGGAGTAAAAGAGGCAGGCCTAAAAAACCAAACTGTGCCAATAGAGCAAGCCACTGCACTTCGTATAGATGTAAAACCTCTTTGTCTCGAATGATTTCATGAGAATAGCCGCCCATTCCAAGCCCAAGAAGTGGGCGTTTGTAAATTTCTTCCAACAAAGCTTCAATCTGCCCTTCGCGAACAACATCAGAGGCATTGTTTTCTCTACTGAAAAGACGGAGTTCAATCATCGAGTAAATTTTTTCAGGACCAACAACTGCTGTGATACTTAAAGCAAAGAAGATTGAAGTGTAGAGAGCTAAAAGTGCGCGCTTTTGAAATTGCAAAAGGATGGCTAAAAAAAGAGAAAAAAGGGCGATGAACAAAAAGACCCGTGAAAAAGCAATCCCAACAGAAAGAAGAGATAAGGGGATGTAAAAAACTACAAAATATTTGTTCAAAGAGAGATTAAATCTTTTTTGTGATGCAACAAAAAAGAGGAGAAAAGGGGTGAAGAGATCGCATGAGGTTAAAAAGCGATTAAAACTGCCTGCCACATCGAGACTCATGACACGGATGCCGGTCACCTCCATGAAAGTAGAGAAAGAGACGATTTTCAAAAAAACTAATAATAAAAATCCTATTTTAGCCAGGCTATAGAGGCAGTTAGCGTAAACTAACGTTTTTACAAAGGAAGAAAATTGAAGATCGCCACGTTCATGTAAAATTTTTGCTCCATAAAAAGGGATGAACGTAATCAAAAATAATTTAGTTTCATCCAAGATAGAAGAGGTCTCTATCTGTCCATTAGAAAAAGCGATGGCAATCCAAACAGCCATTGAGGCAAGCAAAAGAAAAGCGCCGCCTAAACTGGTGATATCGTTCTCTTTGCATTTTCTTTCTGTAAAAAAATAGGCGGTAAAAGAGAAGGTGAAGAGGATAAGGGCGATTGCTTTTGGGTTTAAAAGACCACGGCTCCCTTCTGAAGGAAATAAAGCAGCTGTTGAAACAAGGGCTAAAAAGCAAAAAATGGATAAAGACTTGAACACTTCAGGAGAATTCACCTACTCTGGATATCTATGATCTCAGAAGAAACCGACCCTCTGCAAGGATTCTTAAACAAAGAAGTTGAAAAAGCCAAAAATAGTTGGCTTTCGGCTATTAAAAAATATTTTACTTCACAACTTGCCTTGATTTCTCTTCTTGCAGTTGAAGGGTTTGTCCTTTTGGCTTTTTTCTCGCTATCTCCGATTTCCTGGGGAACAGCTATTTCTGCAGCTATTTTTCTGTTCACACTCTTTGCTTATTTTTCACTCCGCATCTATTTTTCTAGTTTGAAATTCGACCGGTTTCAAGCAGCAGAAACTCGATTAATTGAAGCATTAAGAGGTGGATTTGATGGAGAAGGAACAACGCTAGAAGAGAGACGTTTTGTTGCTGAAGCATTGATGCGCACTTCAAAAACGTTGGAAGGAGTCGAATTTTCACTAGCTCCTTTTAAAAAATTCAGTAGAGTTTGCTCTGCCTTTTTTTGGCATGATCTTTTTTACATCAGAGAATCTTTATTGAAGTTGGTAGTTGTAGAAGAGATTGAAAGGATCAAACTCTCTCCGCTTCATCCAGATCTCCACGTATCACTTGCAAACGCCTATGTTTTATTAGCCGAGCTTTATAAAGCAGAAAAAAGGGGCAGCGCCACTTTTCAGCAAAATTTACATCATCGCTTTGAAGAGGTTTCTAACAAGGCATTATTGGAGTTCAAAATTTTACGCCAATATGACCCCAATGATCCGTGGATTTTGTTCCAATTGGCCTATACTCTTGGCGATTTAGGGAAAAAAGATGAGGAATTGCAAACTTTTGAAGAGGTATTGCGTCTCAGGCCTCATGATTTAGATACCTTGCACAAGGTTGGAACTCTCTATTTTCAAGCTGGGCAAACTTTACAAGGGCTTGAAATTTTTGATCAGCTCCGCAAGATCGATCACGAAAGAGCTGTCGACCTCATCGGCCATTACAGCTAGGTTATTTTTAATTTTTTTAACGCAAAACCAGTCTAGATTAACAGCATTTAGAGTGTTATTGCATAATTCTTTTTATCGTAAATATCTCATTTACAAGATCAACCACAGAGAACACAGAAAGAGATCATTGGGTCCAGTTCACCCACATAGGTAACACTTTCCACACACATAGGTAACATTGTTCCTTCAAAAGGGAGGGGTGCCTGGAGATTCTCTCTGTGCCCTCTGTGTCCTCTGTGGTTGAATAAATGAGAATATTTTTATTTTTTGAGTGTTTTTCAATCGAGAAAGGCATCATTTTTTCATGCATCGAATCAAGCTGAAAGAGAGTTTTTGAGGTCATTTTTACCACAGA